>Ga0153922_1000093_pt1 | contig 35417 bp, 34 predicted proteins | sample TSNJ006MetaG_FD_104723 | JGI IMG/M metagenome (GOLD analysis project Ga0153922, IMG submission 104723) | Attine ant fungus gardens microbial communities from New Jersey, USA - TSNJ006 MetaG | ecosystem: Host-associated > Fungi > Mycelium > Unclassified | place: USA: New Jersey, Brendon T. Byrne... | reverse complement strand
GTTCTTCCCATGTTGAAAATCCCCTTTGCGAAAAAGTTTTTCTTTATTTTAGCATGAAAGGGGAGCATTTGTTATATATTCAGTGTTATTTAGTGCGAAATATTTTCACCATTCAGAGCTGTAGACCGCATCCAGTGAAAAACCATCAAATCCTTCAAAGAAGATCCCCCGGTTATCGTAAGTCCTCTTTTTGGAAGCGGGGTATAACACACGCCCAAAGAGGAGCAGACGGAATATCTGATCGGGGCTGTAGAGGAATTGTCTGCCTTTAGACTTCCAATTCCAAAACTTATCAAGTTCGAGATCACGGTAGAGCTGTTTCAGGATGCCATAACCGACATTTTTCAAGTTACATTCTCCTGGTTCAAGGCGTTCGGAGAGAGCAATATGAATAGAACGATTCATTTGTTCTTTTTTTTCAGCATTACGCAGAGCAGCAACTTGTTTAAAATGAGCAATAGGATCCTCGTAGCATTTTTGAAGTTCATCCAGACGCCCAAGAGATTCAACTGGGCGAGAGTTCGTTTTTTTATTTTCGTAAAATGATTCATAGAAGTAGAGTCGAGTGACTCCCTTAATCGTGATTTGTTTTAGGTACATAGCACACCTCCAATACCCTAAGTATACCACAACTTGTGTAATACTGCAATATACTACATGTAAATAAAATGAAGTATTGACATAAAAAAACCAGTATCCAAAAGGGATACCAGATATAAATGGGCTCTTTAGGTTCCAAACTCAGGGGGTTTTTTATAATTTTGTGAATTTTACCAGTAGACAACAAGAGGATATATATGCTATACTAAAATGAAATATTGGATTGTAACTGATTAAGCAGGCAAAACCATAACTTTATAGAAGTTATAGTTTTGCCTTATTATTTTCTACCATCATTCATTCAAATTCTTGAAGGAGGAATGCTGAATTGAAAATCGAAAAAATACTGAACAACAATGCAGCTGTGATACTAAATAAAAAAGGACAAGAAGTCGTTGTGATGGGAAGAGGTATAGCTTTTCGAAAGAAGGTCGGTGACATAATTGATCGTACTGCAGTTAATAAAGTATTCACACTGAATGGAAACGAAATGAATGATCGATTTCAGGAAATGCTTCGAGATATGCCTTTGGAGCACATGCTTGCTAGCGAAAAAATTATCAGTATGGCTAAAAATACGCTGAGAGCGCACTTAAACAACAACATTTTTATAACATTAAGCGATCATATTTCTACTGCTATTGACAGATATGAACAAGATATTCCTTTGCACAATCCTATGTTGTGGGACATTAAGCAGTTTTATCCAAATGAATATGCATTGGGAGAAAAGGCCTTGTCTATCATCAAGGATGAATGTGGTACACAACTTACGGAGGATGAAGCTGGGTTTATTGCATTGCATTTTGTAGATGCACAGTTGGGTGAGAATATGACCAATATCAATCAAATCACCCAGTTGATTCATGAAATTATCAATATAGTAAAATACCATTTCAAATTAAACTTACCGCCTGATTCGTTGGCATACTTTCGCTTTATCAACCACTTGAAGTTTTTTGCTCAGCGGATGTTTGGCAAAAGGGATTATGACGAAGAGGATAGCAGTCATCTATCAGTTATGATCAAGCAGCAAGAGGAAGCGTATAACTGTGCCTTGCTAGTGACAAACTTCATTCATAAAAAATATGACTATCGGCTAAGTGACACCGAAATGATATACATGATAGTTCATATTGCCCGAATCGTAAAGGAAGACCGCAATAAGAAAAAAGGTAAGCAAAAATAATATGTTTTGATAGGGATTGTAACTTTCAGCAGGCAAAACCCGTTTCAAAGTGGAGTGCTCGAGCGCCGCCTTGACCGGGTTTTTTTAATATAAATTTTTATTCTTTCACTTTTAACCAAGATGATTACAAGGAGGTATTATAATGGCAAAAAATTATACAAAATTAGCGAAAAATTTACTGAAGGCCATCGGTGGGCGAGACAATGTGATCAGTATCACGCACTGTGTTACGCGGTTGCGCTTTGTGTTGAAAGACAAATCCAAAGCCAACACGGACATCGTTAAATGTATTGAAGGTGTCATAACGGTTGTGGAAAAAGGAGGACAGTTTCAGGTTGTCATCGGTAATGCCGTACCCGACGTATTTGAAGAGGTCGTACGGGTGGGGAATCTGGATACCGGCAAAGCCGGACAGCTCGGAGGAAAACAAAAAAGTAAAGATCCTTTAAATATACTTATTGATACTATAGCCGGTATTTTTCCTCCTATTTTAGGCATCTTGTGCGGCGCAGGATTAATCAAAGGACTTGTATCGATACTCGTTGCCTTCTCCTTGATTACTGAGGACTCCGGTACATTTTTAGTATTGAATACCATTGGTGATTCCGTATTCCGTTTCATGCCGGTGATACTGGGATTTACGGCAGGCAAAAAATTCGAAGGAAACCCAATCCTTACGGCCATAGTAGGTGCTTCACTCATTCATCCTAATATTGTTGCTACTGCAGGTACTACCATTTCTTTTCTGGGGATTCCAATGGTGTTGTTAGACTATTCTTCTACGGTCATTCCCATCCTGTTGGCATCTTATTTGTGTTGCAAAATGGAAAAATTATTTCGCAAAACTCTTCCTGTTTCACTCAAAAACTTTTTCACGCCCATGCTGTGCCTGCTCATCACAGTTCCCGCCACGCTATTCGTGATCGGACCGGCAGCCAGCTTTATCGCCAATGGACTGGCAGACGGATATAGCTGGATTTACAATCTGAACCGTGTTGTAGCAGGTGTACTGATTGGCGGTCTGTGGCAGGTACTGGTTATTTTTGGACTGCACTGGGGATTAATTCCCATAATCATCAACAATCTTGCCACCTTAGGATATGATACTTTTGACCCTCTTATAGAAATAGCTGCCGTGGCTCAGGCAGGCGCAGCCTTTGGCATATGGTTTAAAATGAAGGATAAGACCGCACGGAGCATGACATTCTCCGCTGCTCTTACCGGTACATTTGGAATCACTGAACCGATTATATACGGAGTGACGCTGCCGCGTAAAAAACCATTCATTATGGGTTGTATCGGCGGAGCAGTCGGAGCGGGTATCGCAGCTGCCATCGGTGCGATGGACTATGCTTTTGGAGGTCTTGGTATATTTTTTCTTCCTGTCACCATAGGCCCTGAGGGTTTCGGTCATGGATTCTGGGGAACACTGATCGGCATGATCGTAGCTTTCGTTGTAGCAGGCATTCTGGCTTTTGTCACCTATAAAGATGATACCATAAAGCCATCACAGGAAGAGCCGACCGACACCACACCGGCACATCCGGCTGCTCACACAATCAATATCTACAATCCTGTAAAAGGTGAAGTTCTGTCTCTTTCCCAGTCCGATGATGCCATACATGCTGAAGAGACTCTGGGTAAAGGTGCGATTATTCTGCCTGATGAGGGCAAGGTATATTCTCCCTTTGATGGTGCAGTTTCCATTGTTTATGACACTCATCATGCAATCGGACTTGTTTCGGATGACGGATTGGAACTTCTAATACATGTGGGTATTGACACTGTGAACCTAAATGGAAAATATTTTACCCCCAAAGTGCAAACCGGGGATCAAATCAAAACGGGACAACTGTTACTTGAATTTGACATGGGAAAAATTGCAGCCAAAGGGTTCGCGTTGGAAACCCAGGTGATTGTATTGAATACACCAGAGTACAATAGTGTCACTGCCACTGTATCAGGGATCACTTCGGTGGGTGACATGCTGCTGCAAGTGAAACAATATAATTCTGTATAAATAATGATAAGGAGTGTAGATATGAGTAAAAAATTTCCTGAAGGATTTTTATGGGGCGGCGCGATTGCCGCAAATCAAGCGGAAGGAGCTTATCTGGAGGATGGCAAGGGTATGAGCGTTGCCGATATCCTGCCGGGAGGTCAAGTTAGGCTAAAATGGTTACAGGAAACAGCGGATTTTGAATTATATCCAGATCAATATACCTATCCAAACCACGAGGGCATTGATTTTTACCACCGTTACAAAGAGGATATTGCGCTGTTTGCACAAATGGGCTTCAAATGCCTGAGATTTTCAATTGCGTGGGCACGAATATTTCCTACAGGTGAAGAAACTACGCCTAGTGAAGCGGGATTGGCATTTTATGATAATATGTTGGACGAGCTGTTGAAACACCATATAGAACCGATGGTGACCATTTCCCATTATGAAATCCCATTGCATTTAGTCAAAAAGTATGGAGGCTGGCGTGACCGCCGTCTAATTGAGATGTACGAACGCTTTGCCAGAATTTTGTTTGAGAGATTTGGAAAAAAGGTAAAATACTGGATTACTTTCAATGAAATCAACAGCGTGTTTTTTATGCCGCTGATGAGTCTGGGCATGACTTTTGAGCCCGGAGAGTCTAAGAATCAAGATGTTTTCCAGGGACTGCACCATCAGTTTGTGGCGAGCGCATTGGCTGTAAAAGCTGCCCGCAAAATCATACCTGAGGCTAAAATCGGCTGCATGATTGTGTACGGACCGATATATCCCTACTCATGCAATCCGGATGATGTATTATTTGCTATGGAAGATCATCGGCTGACCAATCATTTTTGCGCTGATGTACAGATTCGTGGTGAATATCCCAGTTATATGCGCCGTTATTTTGGCGTGAAAAATATCAAGCTGGATATCCGGACGGGCGAAGAGGAATTGCTTAAGAACTATACCACGGATTATATCGGACTAAGTTACTATAATTCAATCACTGAAAAATTTGATAAATCAGACGTCGAACTGGCTTCCGGCAACATGATGGACGGTGTTATCAATCCCTATCTGTCTAGTAGTGAATGGGGCTGGGCGATTGATCCTACAGGCCTTCGCCTGACGCTGAATGATTTATATGAACGTTATGGCGTCCCACTGTTTATTGCAGAAAATGGTCTTGGTGCAGTGGATAAAATAGAAGACGATGGAAGCATTCAGGATGATTATCGCATTGATTATCTTAGAAGTCATTTAAACGCTGCTGCCGAAGCGATTAATGATGGCGTGGAACTGATGGGATTTACCAGTTGGGGATGCATCGACTTAGTCAGCGCTTCCACCGGCGAGATGAGTAAACGGTATGGTTTCATCTATGTGGACAAACAGGATGACGGAACCGGGACATTAGAACGGAGATGCAAAAAATCCTTTGAGTGGTATCAAAATGTGATTCGAACGAATGGGGAAGATTTGTAAGGAAGTGACACATCATAAAAACAGACAAGGCGGTAAGCTATATTCCAAAAACAGGGATACAGCTTGTCACCTTGTCTTTATACTGCGATAACAATGGGCGGAGGGGATAATATGGCAAGATGTAAGATTCCATATGGTATCAGCGATTTTCATGTAATCACTTTACAATACTATTATGATAAAAATTCTGCAGATAAATTTGATGAACTTATACGGTCATTTTGTAGGAAATAGTAATATTGACGAAAACGATAAAAAGTGCTATATTGTTTCTAGAAAACGGAGGTATGTATATGGCGTTTGAAAAGGTTGGTAAAATTTTAAAATTGGCAGATGACTTGAATACCGCAGTAATAGCACTTATTTGTATTGATTATAATATGGTTAGAGCTGCAGTGGAAATCGCGGAAGAACGTAACACGCCGATTATCATTATGTTGCTTCCGGAACATCAGGAGAAGAACAAGGTGATTGGAAGAGCCGGATTTGCTGCCATGGTTAAAGAGGAGGCAAAAAAGGTGAAGGTACCGATAGGGCTTCACCTGGATCATTGCAGTGATTATGACTATATTATTAGTGCGATAAAAGATGGGTTTACCTCAGTAATGGTTGACGGGTCAATGTATAGCTTTGAAAAGAATGTTGAACTGTCACGAAAAGTAACGGAAACGGCCCATATACTGGGAGTGGAAGTTGAAGGAGAATTAGGACAAGTTGGACTGGCGCAGCAGGAAGCAGAAAAGGCGGAAAGCGAATATACAACACCAGATTCGGCTGCTAAATTTTGCGAAGAAACGAAAATAGATTGCTTAACGATCGCGATTGGAAGTGCTCATGGAGAATATACAAAACCACCTAAGCTCGATATAAAACGTCTGAAAGAGATTGATGCAGCAATAGATATACCCCTTGTTCTCCATGGCGGGAGTGGTATTCCCCATGAAGAATTAGAAAAAGCGTTTTCGCAAGGGATAAACAAGTTTAATTTGGGAACAGAGTATCTTGACTGTTATTATAAGGCGGTGGAGGAATATGTAGATTTACAGCACGGTAAAAAAGAACCGCTTAGAATGCTTAAGATGCCTGGGTTTGTGCAGAATAGGCTAAAGGAATATTTAAGAGAAAAAATGAAAATATCGAAGTTTTAAGTAGATAGCCGGATTTTAAAATCCGGCTATTATTTTTTTAAAAGAAATATAATAAAAAAATATGCACAAAAAATAAATATAAATATTGTAATAAAAATCAATATTGACCAATTTATATGTATATGCTATGATTAATTTAGTCAAAAACGAAATAATAGAATGAGGAGAGGCATGGAACATATAATTTGCATAGCTGGTGATTTAGGCGCAAGCGGTGGGAAAATGGCAAAAGGAGCTTTTGATGGAAACAAGTTAAAGATTACTGATTTTATTGATTTCGATAATAAATTAATTGAAACACCAAATGCATTGTACTGGAATGTATTTGGTTTATATAATAGTATTTTAGACGGTATTACCCAATATGCGGACCATGGAAGTGTTGATAGTATTGCAATTGATACATGGGGAGCCAATTATGGGCTTTTGGATAAAAGGAATAGGTTATTGGAACCGGTTTATCATTATAGAGATAAAAGAACTTTGCATACAGTAGAGAATATTCATAAAGTTGTGAGTGGAAAAAGTTTATTTGAAATGACAGGGTGTCAGTGTAATAGAACTTATACATTACCTCAACTATATTCTTATATTGAACAAGGAACAAATGTCTTGACAGAAGCTGATAAAATGCTTTTTTTACCTGACTTGCTGTCTTATTTTTTATCAGGTGAAATATCAACCGAAATGACAATTGCAGGAACCTCTGCCCTAATGAATACTTCACAAGAGGATTGGTGCTTTGACTTGTTTGAAAGGTTAAATATTCCTTCGCACTTTCTGACTGACATAGTGGAGGCAGGCACTGTCAAAGGAACTTTGTTAAAGACTGTGGGAGAAAAAACAAGAGCAGGAGGCGCGAAAGTTATTGCAGCGGTTGGACATGATACGGCGGCTGCAGTAGCTGCGATTCCGGGATTTGGAGCTAATAAATTATATATCAGCATTGGTACAAATATAAGCATGGGTGCCATGGTACCAGAAAGCGTTGTTTCAGAAGAGGCATTTTACTGTGGATTTAAAAATACAGGTGGAATTGGACGCAGTAAAATAGTGTATAGAGATTTCTCTGCATTTTGGCTGATGAATGAGTTGCAAAGCGTCTGGCTAAACGAAGGAAAGAAGTATTCGTATATGGATTTAATTTCCCTGGCGGAGCACACGAAATCAAAACAAGTACATTTTGACTTGGAAGAACCAGAATTTAATAATGTAGACGGGGATATACGCATAAAAATAAATAATTACCTTAAAAAAACAGGACAGAGTGTAATCGAAGAAGATGGAGAATTCGTGCTTTGTATTCTTGAAAGTATATCGATAAAAGTTAAATACTATGCACATTTATTGAAGGACAAATTGAATATTCCTTATACCGAAATATATGTGGTGAATGGCGGTTCAAGAAATTATCTTTTGATGCAGATGATAAGTAATGCTTTGGAGGCGGAGGTGAAAGCAGGAATGCCTTATGCAACATTGACTGGTAATGTCCTGACCCAATTATATGCCAGGGGTTATGTTAAGACAGTTGATGAAATGCGGGAATTATCAAAGCAGTCATTTAGGATGAAAATATATGAGCCTAAAAACTAAAGTTTTCAAAAGACCGATTAAATGGGGGACATCATTATGAAAATGAAAGAACTGGATTTTGAAGCAATCAGAGAAGTAATGGCAGTAAGTAAGAGATTAGATGGAAAAGGTATGGTCAATGCCTTTGAAGGAAATATATCGACCAAATCGGAAAAAGACGGTTTCATTTATATTACGCCAACCGGAAAAAATAAGGCTTTATATACAGAGGACATGATTGCGGTTATTAGCGAAGATGGAGAGTGGATTGGTGGAAGCTGTAAACCGACTTCTGAACTACCCATGCATTTTAATACGTACAAAATGCGTGGGGGGAAGGAGATCAGAGGAGTTGTACATGCCCATCCCACCTTTTTGACCGCATATTCGTTATGCTTAAAAGAAGTTGAAACAAAAGCCTATCCGGAGATGATGGGAAACTTCAAAAAGTTTCAGGTAGCGCCTTATGGCAGACCAGGAGAACCAAACATTTATGAGGAGGCAAAACCATATTTTGAAGCCGGACAAGATATTGTTATTCTGGGGAATCATGGTGTTTTGGTAGTTGGAGAAACGGTTACGGATGCAATGAATAAATTAGAGGCAGCCGAATCTATTGCAATGACGCTATATTATGCTGATAAGATAGGAAAACAACAGGATTTAGAGAGGGAAGAATGTGAAATGTTTTTCAATAAGAATAATGTGACCATTATATAAATATGAAACAGTTAAGAGCTCAGCTGTTTGATATAAATAAAAAAGGGTTTAGGAGGAAGAATATGAAGTTAAAAAAAATTATTAGTGCATTGATTGCAGCGGTAATAACACTTACCCTGACTGCATGTGGTGGATCGTCTGGCGGCACATCGGACACGAACGCAAATACAAACGCAAATGCAGACATAAATGCAAGCACAGAGACATCAACCTCTGATAATAGTGAAAAGAAAGTTGTTACGATTTGGTCGTGGTCACCGATAAGCAGAACGATGGATAAAATGATTGCCGCATTTGAAGAAGAACATCCAGATGTTAAAATTGATTTTACATATTATAATTATGATCCTGAATATCTGTCTGCTTTGTCAGCGGCTGCGGCATCAGATAGCCTGCCGGATATTATAGCGACACAACCAGGCTCGCTGACACAACAATATGCAGATTATTTGATCGACCTTAATGATTATGCCAAGAAATCGTGGGGGGATGACTGGAAATCTAATTTTGCAGACGTCGTATTGAATCAGATGTATTTAGGTAACAAAGAAGGAGATACGAAACTGAACTTCATCCCTATTGAAGCTCAAGTGATTAGCGTTGAATATAATAAGACATTATTTGAATCTTTGGGTTTGGAAGTGCCTGAGAATTATGATGAATTAAAACAAGTCTGCAGTACGTTAAGTGAAAACGGGTATGCGCCTTTGTTCCAGGGAGGAGCAAGTGATTGGCAGAACTTAAATGTATATCTGATGCTTGTTTCACAATACGGAACCGATTATTTTGATAAAGCTCAAAATGGTGAATTGTCATGGACCGATGATGTATTTGTATCTGCAATGGATACTTGGAAAAAAATGTTTGATGATGGAATTTTCCAGACAGGCGCATTGTCGGCAACGTGTTATTCTGATGGAACAACCGCCTTTACTGCAGGGCAGGCAGGAATGATCGCACTTGGGTCATGGTGGACGCAGGAGTTTACCGGTGATGATGTTGCACAGTCTGTAGCGAACTGGGACTTTGATTATTTCTATTTACCGGCAATGGAAGATGGACTCTCGGCAAGTACACCGATAGGTGGCGTAGATTTTGGAATGGGTATTACTGAGAATTGTAAAGATGTTGATGCCGCATGGGCAGTGTTAGAATCTATGGTATCAGGTGAAGGTATTCAGGCATGTGCTGATGACTTGAATAATCTGCCGGCATTTCAAGGTATAGAGCCGCAGGCAGCAGACTTACCAGAGGATGTTGTTTCTCAGTTTAACCGTGCTTCAACTAATTTAGAAGATGCCATGAATCAGCGTGTTGCAAACCCTGCGGTTGATACAGCCTTAAAATCGGCATTACAGGCGGTAGCAAGTGGAGAAATGAATTCCAGAGAGGCTATGCAGATTGTGCAAGATGCACAGTAGATCGAAGGGATCAAAGATTCTAAAGGTATGTGAGAGAATCAAGAAGTGGTTCTCTCACATACCTAGATGAAGAGAGCGTGAAGACCGTTTATGAACTGTCAGGAGGAATGACCATGGCTAAGGTAGCTGTTAAAACTAGAGTATTACAGCAGAGAAAGAAATATAATATAGCAGGCTACTTGTTTATTTTGCCGGCCTTTCTATTTTTTTGTGTCTATATCCTTTATCCAATATTGTTTGTAAGTTGGGGAAGCGTATTTTCGTGGAATAATTTAAGGAATATAGAATTTGTGGGGCTAAATAATTTTGTGGAAATTGTCGAAGATAGAAATATGGTAAAAATCCTCAGGAATTCGGTGCTATGGATTTTAATTACAGTTCCGGTGCAAGCCTGCATTGGATTCTTCTTAGCATATCTTATTGAAGAGCATTTAAAAAAAGGAAAAGGATTTTTCAGAACGGTATTTTTTCTGCCGGTAGCGACCTCGGTATCAGTTGTTGCCATCATATGGGGAAAGATGTATCTCCCATATAACGGGCTTTTCCAGACGATAATATCAAGTGTGGGACTGAATATAACGGTTAATGTTTTGGGAAACCCGACAGCATCTATATACGGAATTATCTTTACAAATATATGGGAGTGGACAGGCTGGTCTATGATCATGTATGTTGCCGGGATTTCCCAAATACCTGAAGAATTAAAAGATGCAGCGAAAATTGATGGGGCAACTAAGTGGAAAGAGATTAAATATGTATTTTTACCAACACTGGCTTCTACTCATAAATCGCTTCTGATGTTAGGTATTATTGGTTCCCTGCAGACTTTTGCATTGGTGTATACGATGACTAATGGAGGTCCCAATTACGCTTCGGAAATGCCGGGAACGTATATCTTTAAAATGGGATTTTCTAACCAACAAATGGGGTATGCATCTGCATTATCAGTGGTCTTTTTAATGTTTGCATTATTACTGACTATTGCACAAATTAGATTCTTAGGATCAGGTTACTTTATGAAGAGAGGCAAGGAATGATGAAAAAACAATCTGATAAAATCTGTCTGGCCATCTTATTTTTTGTGATGATTATTTTTATGATACCTCTCCTTTACATGATAAGTATGTCTTTTAGAACAGCAGACAACATGTACAGTCCATCATTGATTGTAGAAGGAATGACAATTAACAATTATGTAAAAGTAATCAAAGAAAATCCTGATTTAATAAAAAACTTTCTTTCCAGCACGTTTGTTACCGTAACCACCGTTATCCTGGTTACCATATGTTCAACGATGGCTGTATTTGGTTTTTCCAGAAAGAATGTGCGTGGGAAGGTGTTTATATATAATATGTTGTTATGTACACTGATGGTACCTATCAGTGGACTGGTTATTCCGCTAACTCAGATTAACAGCAAATTGGGATTGATTGATAACTATTTTGGACTGATCTTCCCATATGTAGCATTAGGGATTCCCTTTGCAATTACTATTTTGCAGGGATTTATGGTGGCAGTGCCAATAGAATTGGAAGAAGCGGCAATTGTTGATGGATGCGGAACGCTTCGCTTGTTTCTGCAGATTATATGTCCGATGTTAAGACCGGGAATCGTAGTCATTGTCATTTGGCAGTTTTTAACTTCATGGAATGAATTTTTCTTGGCGCTATGTACTATGACCGATGCTGCAAAACAGACGTTGCCGTTAGTTGCCCAGCAGTATAATGGTGCTTATTTCAGCCAGCCGGGGTCATTGTTTGCAGTGCTGACTATTATTACGATACCTACGTTGGTTTTTTATGTTGTTGTTCAAAAGCAATTTGTAAAAGGTTTAACTGCCGGAGCAATCAAGGGCTAGGTGCGCCCGGTGCACCAGGAGATCATTATGGCTTTTTTAGGGATAGATGTTGGAACCACAGCATGTAAAACAGTTTTGTATGATTTACAGGGAGTAGCCATAAGCGCTGCCAGAGAAGAATATAAGCTGCATCATCCCAGGAGCGGATGGGCAGAAATAAATCCACTTAAGATGTGGAATGCTGTGAAAAAGTGTATATATGAAACGGTCAAAAAAAGTAATCATCATGTTGAAGCTTTGGCAATTTCCAGTCATGGGGAGGGAGTTATACCCTTAAATCAAAAAAATGTGGTGATTGGCGCAGAAATAGTTTCTTTTGACTGTCGTGCGGCTGAAGAAACAAAAGAGTTAGAGGCTAAGTTTCACAAGAAATACTTCTTTGAACAATGCGGACATATTTTATCTCCGGCAGGTACTTTGACAAAAATAATGTGGATGAATAATCATCCGGATTATTTTAGGGAAAAGCCCTGCGCATTTGTATGTGCCGGTGATTATATTGCTTTTAGATTAACGGGTAACAGGGTAATTGATTTTTCATTAGCATCAAGAACAATGTTACTTAATGTACATACAAAAGTATGGAATCATGAATTAATGGAATATGTAAAGATTTCAGAGAATCAATTGTCCAAACCTGTGGCAAGTGGGGAAATAATAGGAAATGTAAGTAAAGAATGTGCGGACGAACTAAGGCTTTCTGCGGACACGGTTGTAGTTGCAGGTGGGCATGACCAGCCATGTGCAATGGTAGGTGCAGGAGCTTTGGCTCCGGGTAAGGCAGTTTATTCTATGGGAACGACTGAAACGTTGATATGCAGTATGAAGGAATTTAAGTCAGAATTGTATAATCAGGGACTTTGCTGTTACCCGCATGTATTAGAAGGACAATATATAACTTTGCCGGGAAATTTCACTGGAGGCAACCTGCTAAAGTGGTTTAAAGATACGTTTATTGCATCAGGTGATGAGATATATAGCTATCATAGAATGATGGAGGAGATGGCTGATTATCCAAGTGGCTTACTCGTACTTCCTCATTTTACTATGACCGGGTCACCATGGAATGATTCAGAAAGTTATGGTATGATTTCTGGACTTACATTAAGTACAAAAAGAGGAGAGATTATCCGCGCACTCCAAGAAGGCGTGACGATGGAAATGCTGCTTAATCTTGAACTGCTTAGGAAACAGGGGATGGGTGTAGAAGAACTGATTACTGTTGGAGGCAGTGTCAAATCTAAAAAACTTATGCAGTTAAAAGCAGATGTTTTGGGCGTATGCCTATCCGTTCCGGAAGACCCAGAAGCAGCATGTAGAGGGGCTGCATATTTAGCTGGGCTTCCCGTCAATAAAAAAAGTGAAGAATTCAGTCTGGGTAGTAATAAGCCTGAAAGTGTACTGTTTCCAAATAAGGAATTACATGGACAATATATCAATCATTTGGTAAGATATAATAAAATGTACCAAGCGCAGAAAGAAATTTGGAGATAGTGTCATGGAAAAAGAGAGCGATTCTATAATACAAAATCGAAAGTATAACCAAAGAAATAAAATGCTTAGCGTTATACGATTTCATAAGAATGTATCAAGATATGATATTAAAAAATTGACATCTTATAGTATGACAACTGTGATTAGTATGGTGGATGAACTTATTAGTCAGGGTTATGTTTATGAAGAAGAATGTGAGGAAAACAGAGTAGGAAGAAAGCCCGTGTGGATAAAAATCAATCCGGAAGGTGGGTATTTTATTGGTATTGAATTCAATGGAAGAATGATGCACTGTGATATACTGGATTTCTCTGGGAATGTTATTTATCGAAATAAAACCGAAATGAACAGGGAAGACAGCCGGAAAGATATTGTGACAAAGATCATGATCAATATTAATATGGCGCGTGATCAACTGGGTGAAAGGAAGAATAAGGTGCTTGGGGTAGGAATTGGCGTTCCGGGCTATATTAATAAGGAAGAGGGGATAGCAAAAGGCTATACACATTTTGTGGATTGGAAAAACGTTCCTATCAGGAAAATTATTGAGGAACAAATTAATATACCATGTTATATAGAAAATAATGTCGATGTCATGGCTTTTGCGTATAAGTGGTTTTACTATAATGGAGATTGTGAGGATTTTCTTTTTTTATCGATTCGAACCGGAGCCAGGTTGGTTCCGGTGATAAACAATAGATTGGTTTTTAGTGAGACTGGTTTTTCGGGAGAGATTGGTCACGTCAAAACTGTGGCAAAGCATGATATTTGTACATGTGGAAAGTTTGGCTGCTTAAATACGGAAGTTTCTGATTTTGCAATAGCTGCTAAAATCAGAGAAGGCATTAGAATCGGCCGTTTTCAGGAAATCAAGGAAATGGTAAATAATGATATGGATGCAATTACTGTAAATACCTTTGTGGCATCTGTGTTATTACGACATGGAGATTCTTTGATGCTTATGAGAGAGATAGCAATGCACCTTGGTAATGCGCTTGGTTTTACAGTAAATTTATTAGCGCCAAAGAAAATCATTATTTTTGGTGAATTGGCAAAAATAGGATCATTGTTTATAGATGAAGTTAGAAAAAATATTGAAAATGTCGTAATTCCAGAAAATATAGAGGGATTTTCGGTACAGGCTTCTAATGAGGAAGAAGACTTGGGAGCTATAGGAGCGGCAGCTTTGGTTATGCAAAAGCAGTTTAATTTTGTAGAACAAACAATCTAATCTTAAAGAATCGTCTCTGGAACTGTCCAGGCTCATCAAGGAAGGTAATTTAAGAGACATTGTGGTTAAATCCCAATACTTTGAAAATGCGATTTACCATAATGTTATCCATATCACCGTCATATATATAATTAAATAATGATTAAGGATATTTTCATGAAAAAAAGAGTACTACATTTCGTAGTTGTATTCGTCATTGTAGCAGGTGTTTATTTTGCAGCAGAGAAAGGAGCAGCCCTGGTTTCTAATTTGACGGCAACTTCCGGCAAGACGACTGTGGTTATTGATCCGGGTCATGGGGGCGGTTAATTGCGCAAATAAGACTAAATGACTATATTCCATATAAAAGAAAGGCAACTGCTGTACTTAAAAATTGAATATTTATGGAAAGGATAAGCTTTTCTATCAATGGACGTTCAAAAATGAGCGTCTGTTTTTTTAAATCTCCAATGAAATGGCTTGTTATTTAGTATATTAATGGTTAAAATATAATAGAGCAATTGGCAATGAAAATGGAGGTGACTTTATGGATATTCACAAATTACTTGAAATAATTCAGCAAGGTGAGGGAGACAGGATAGAATTTAAAGAAAGTAAAATGCAGCTTACAGCGGATGCGATTGATACGGTGTGTTCTTTTTCCAATCATACTGGAGGACATCTTTTATTAGGTATTAAAGACGATAAAACAGTTGTTGGTATACAGTCAGATAAGATAGATAAGGTACACAAGGAGTTTGTGACCAGCATTAAAAATACGAATCGGATTAATCCACCATTGGTTCTACATCCAGAAGAATTTGAAATTGAAGGTGCAAAAATATTATATATTTATGTACCCGAGCGAGACGAAGTTACAAGAACCTCAAAAGGAATATTTGACAGGAACCATGATTCAGATGTAAATATAATGGATAGCAATGAACTCATGTTTCAGTTGTATTCAAGAAAGAGGAAGTCTTATTTTGTAAACACTCTTTATACTGGATACTGGATTCAGGATTTGCGGCATGATTTATTCGAACGTGTGAGAAACATGTCTAATATAAGAACTCAGAATCATCCGTGGAAGAAGATGACAGATGAAGAATTACTTAGAAGTTCCGGACTAATATTGAAAGAGCGTGAAACAAGAAAGGACTGCCTTACGCTTGCAGCTATTCTGCTTTTTGGTAAAGACAGTACAATTATGGGGGTTCTACCACAACATAAAACAGATGCTTTGATAAGAGTAGAGAATACTGACCGCTATGATGATAGAGATGTAATTATCACAAATCTTTTAGACACATATGACCGATTGATGGAGTTCGGGAAAAAGCACCTTAGTAATCCGTTTGTACTAGATGGGATTCAAAGTGTTAGTCCCAGAGATATTATTTTAAGAGAAATATTTTCGAATATTTTGGCACATCGTGATTACTCTAGTGGGTTGACAGCGAAATTTGTAATTGAAAAGGACAGAATGTATACGGAAAATGCGAATCAGCTCTATTTAAGAGGAGTTTTGAATCCGCAATCATTTCAACCATTCTCAAAAAACCCACCAATTTCTAAAGTATTCAGAGAAATTGGGCTTGCAGATGAATTAGGATCAGGAGTTAGAAATACGAGAAAGTTCTCGAAATTGTATTCAGGAGAAGAGCCTGTTTTTCAAGAAGATTCATTATTCATAACGGAAATACCGTTAACGGAAGTAGCGACTTTAAAAGTAGGTCCCCAAAAATCAGGAATGAATGCAGGCCAAGATGCAGGCCAAGATGCAGGCCAAGATGCAGGCCAAGATGCAGGCCAAGATGTAGCCCTCAAAAAGAGAATGCTACTTTCATTTTGTAAAATTCCGCGGACACGATCGGAAATGCAATTGCATATTGGGATTTCAAGTAGAGGTACCTTTAGAAAGACATATTTGGAACCAATGATTCGCGATAACTATTTAGTGATGACGATACCAGAAAAGCCAAACAGCAAATATCAGAAATACTTAACTGTGGTAGGTAATTGATAAATAGTTCTCACCCTACAAAATGCCAGAGGAAGAAGTTAGTTACGGACTAACTCTTATCCTGGTATTTTTAATGTTTGAATCAGTGACAGTTAAAAAACAGGCATAATGGATAAGCTGTTATGCGTATGTTGAGAGTAGATATCCTTAACCAGGGAGGGATACTATTGGAAAAGAAAAAACAGATTGAATATACCATAGAAAGGGAGTTCCTTTCAAAATTCTCTGTTGAGGAATTGCTTATCCGTATCATTAAAACACATGTTAATCATCAAGTACAGCAGCCCATGGGTGTAAAATGATGAAAGCGAGCACTGTATTTAACATAGCTGAATATATCAGATTATCAAGTGAAGATGGTGATAAGCAAGAAAGCGACAGCGTTAAAAATCAGAGAAAGCTATTAACGGAGTATATTGATTCAAAGGAAGATTTTGTTTTATATGATGCATATGTTGATGATGGTTATACAGGAACGAATTTTAACCGTCCAGCCTTTCAAAGAATGATTAATGATATTGAAGCAGGAAGAGTCAACTGTGTAATTGTAAAAGACCTGTCAAGATTTGGACGTGACTACATTGATACTGGAAGATATTTAGAGAGATGGTTTCCGGAAATGGGGGTAAGGTTTATTTCCGTGACAGATGGAATTGACAGTATGAAGCAGGCATATGATATGCTTCTGCCAATCAAGAATATTTTCAATGAACAGTATGCAAGGGATATCTCCAAAAAGATTCAAGCGTCTGTAAAGGTGAAACAAAATGCAGGTGAATTTATTGGAGCTTTTGCTTGTTATGGTTACAAAAAATCCTCTGTAGATAAAAACAAGCTTGTGATAGATGAATATGCTGCGGAAGTAGTTAGACGCATTTTTTCCTTATATACACAAGGAAATGGGAAGCAGAAAGTTGCTAAAATTCTGAATGAAGAGGGTATCCTTTGTCCGGCAGAATACAAGAAAGTGAATGGTGAGAATTATAAAAATTCAAATCGTCTTGAGGGTACTACGTATTGGACGTATTCTACGATCAACAAAATGCTGCAACAGGAAATGTACATTGGTAACATGGTGCAGGGGACAAAGCACCAATGTATGAGAAGTAAGCAGCATCTGGTTGATAAAGAAGCTTGGATAATTGTAGACAATACCCATGAAGCTATCATTGATAAAGAAACGTGGCAGACAGTACAGGGTCTGTTAAATAAAAGAACGAGGGAGCTGGATTTGGAAAGCAACCAAAGTATTTTTGCAGGTTTCTTAAAGTGTGGTGACTGTGGCAGGGCTATGGTAAAGAATTTTTGGAGGCGGGCTGATGGCAGCAAGTCTTACTCGTTCTACTGTGGAACATATAAAAGAAATGGAAAGAAGTTTTGTACTCCGCATATACTTCCACTTGCAGTATTAGAGCAGGTTGTTATGGACGACCTTAAAAAGATTGTTCAAAGTGTCGGTGATTTAAAGGAACTGGTAAAGGCCGGGAACCTTACGGGGGCAAAGACCAGACGAATCATGGACAAAGAGATTAATAAAGTACAGGTTGAACTTGAACGGATAAGAAAATTGAAAAAATTAATATATGAAGATTACAGAGAAGAACTGATTACGAAAGAGGAATTTTTGGCTTATCGAGAAAATTATCTAAGAAAAGAGGAACTTTATTCGAGGCAGCTTCAATCATTGGAAGAAAAACAAAAGGACAATGTAACAGAGGATGTATTTGAAATACCATGGTTGAAACAGTTATTGGAGTTACAGGATATAGAATATCTGGACAGAGATATTATAGTCGAAATGCTAGATTCAATAACAGTTTATGAAAACCGCAGATTGAAAATAAGCTACAATTTCTCTGCGGAACTTGAGATAGTTCATAAACTTACGCAAATAACTGCCGGGTCATGGGGGGCGTGATCCCGGAAAAGTAGGTATTGTAGATGATGTGGAAGAAAAAGAGATTAACCTGGCCATTTCATTATTCCTCAAAGAATATTTGGAAAGTCAGGGTATTAATGTCATTCTAACAAGGGAAAGCGATGTAGGACTTTATAGTGAATCTTCATCCAATAAAAAAAGAGAAGATTTAAATAACCGCCTGGAAATCATCAATGATACGAAAGTAGATTTTGCAGTGGGAATCCATCAAAACAGTTTCACCCAGTCTCAGTATAAAGGTGCACAGGTATTTTACTATCAGAGTTCAGAGGAAGGAATTAAGCTTGCCCAATCGATTCAGAGTCAGATGATAGAAGGATTAGACACCACGAATACCCGGACAATTAAAGCCAATACCAACTATTTTTTGTTGGAAAATTCCACCGTTCCGATGGTGATTGTAGAAGCTGGATTTTTGTCGAATCCGGAAGAATGCACCTTGTTATCCGATGTTGAATATCAGAAAAAGGTTGCTGAAAATATTGGTCTCGGTATCATGAATTACATTAACGAAAAATAGAAAAGACTTGTGCTTTTTGAAACTCCCTTTTATAATAGTGTAAGATAATTACAAAAAGGGAGTTTTATTAATATGCAAAAGAAATTACTAAGCCTGGGCATTATCATTTCAGTTTTTTTGACCATGCTGACAGGCTGTAACAAAGATAGTATTGAAACGGCGGTGGTAAATGAAGCTGTTGCAGATAAAAGTATTTATATGGATGCAACAAGAGAAGTAGAGGAAAGGGTCGAAGCTTTAATGGCCCAGATGACTCTGGAAGAAAAAATCGGGCAGATGCTGCAGGCAGAGCAGACCGAATCCAGAGGCGGAGCCAGCCCTGAGGATGCCGGGGAATATGCTATTGGAGCTATGTTATTTAGCGGCGGGGCGATACCACCTACCGGAAATATGCCAACTGATTGGAAAGAACGTGCTGAGTTATACGAAACGGCAGCGTTGGAAACGAGATTAGGCATACCGCTGCTTTTTGGTGTGGATGCCATCCACGGTCACAATAATGTCTATGGCGCTACGATTTATCCCCACAGCATAGGTATAGGTGCAGCAGCGAACACGGAATTAACCAGGCAGATTGGGGCGGCGGCCGCTGAGGAAATCAGAGCCACCGGAACCCAGATGACCTTTTCTCCCACCTTAGGATTACCCCAGAATGAGAGATGGGGCCGCTTTTATGAATGTTTCACTGAAGATGCCGAATTAGCCGGTGCCCTTGGGGCGGCTTACATTGAAGGATATCAGGGAGTCGAAGGCGAGGAGGACTTTCTGTCCTCTTCCCATGTACTTGCCACTGCCAAACATTATATTGCCGAAGGTATGACAGAGAATGGAACGAACCAGGGGAATGTTGTCGTTGATGAAGAAACCTTTGATCAGATTCTTAATGATGAGCTCTTAGTGCCCTACCGTGATGCTGTGGCGGCCGGGGTCAGGTGTGTCATGGTATCCTATCACAGCATTAATGAGGAAGGCATTCATGCCAATAAAGAGTTGATTACAGACATACTAAAAGAAGAGTTGGGGTTTGAAGGGATTGTCGTGTCGGATTATAATGCCATAACCAAGCTTTTAACCCCTGATGACAGCTATAAAGATAAACTAAAACTAGCTGTCAATGCCGGAATTGATATGTTTATGGAGCCCCATAATTGGGATGAATTTCTCTCTACACTGAAAGAACTGGTTGAAGAAGAATCGGTATCCATGGAGAGAATTGATGATGCGGTTTCAAGAATCTTAACCGTGAAGTTTGAAATGGGATTGTTCGAAGAACCGTTTGCCGATGATTCCCTGATGGATACTATTGGTTCCAAAGAACACCGGGAATTGGCAAGACAAGCGGTTCGTGAATCGATGACTTTACTGAAAAATGATACCGTCTCAGATTCTTCAAAGACGGTGATTGAGATGCTTTCTGAATATGATAACATTTTGGTGGCCGGAACAGCCGCCCATGACATTGGGATACAGTGCGGAGGATGGTCCATCACATGGCAGGGAAGCACGGGGGAAACAACAGAAGGAACAACGATACTGGAAGGCATCAGGGAAGTCGTCGGTGACACAAAAACAATTACATATAGTGAAAACGGTACGGTTTTAAATACCGCTGAAGCAGCCATTGTTGTTGTCGGTGAGCGTCCCTACTCAGAGAGTAAAGGTGACAGACAACCGGGAGAGCTTGTGCTGCCGGAAAGTGATCAGGCAGTGATTGCAAATATTCGTAAAAGCAATCCGGATATACCCATTATTTGCGTATTAATTACCGGCCGCCCCATCACCATTGCCAATGAGCTTGCTGATATGGATGCTTTAGTTTGTGCCTGGCTTCCGGGAACAGAGGGAGCCGGGGTCGCAGATATTTTGTTTGGCGATGATGAGTTTACCGGGACTTCTCCTGTAACATGGCCATGGTATGCCCTGGATGTCACTGAGAAGTTCACCGATGAATCCAAAGTGCTCTTTCCACTGGGAACAGGTTTGAAAAAAGATGGAACCTCCATTAAAGAAGATGGTCAGACAATGATTGGTGAACAGCCGGAAGAGCCTTATGATGACACCATCATCAGGTTTGATGATGAAGGCGGAACCTTTGAGGCGGAAGACATTTATGGTCAGTTTGAGACCGTTACCGAATATAAAGAAGGTGCCAGTGGGGGGGCATGTCTTGGCGGTATTTATGGGGCTTCCGAGGCCAGGTATAAAATTGATGTGGCCAAAGCGGGAACGTATCAAATTGAAATACGGATTGCGGTGGGTCGCGATGACCCATGGCAGGGAATGCTGAAAATATTTATAGATGATGAAGTAGAAGGGATATCACCTGTTCTGACTTATACAGGCGGATGGGGAGAGGCAGAATCCGACTGGACAGTGATTACAATTGAAACATATCTCGATGAAGGAGAGCAGACCTTTAAACTTGAAGCCGATGACTGGGGATTTAATATTGATTGCTTTACCTTCACCCGAATTTCCGGATAACCTATAATTTGGGTTTAAATCTTCGGGCAAAAATGCTATAATGATTCTTGGAAGGCAAGGTTGAAAGGATAGATCATGGATACGTTAATATGCCAATTAGATGAACAGAATTTAAACCATCAATGGATTGAAAAAGCAGGCGCTATTTTGGCAGGCGGCGGCTTGGTGGCATTTCCAACGGAAACAGTGTATGGTCTGGGTGCAGATGCCTTGAATGATGCGGCAGCAGCTAGGATTTATCTGGCGAAGGGAAGACCGTCGGATAATCCATTAATTGTTCATATAGCGGAAGTAGAAGCACTTAATGAAGTGGCATCATATGTACCGGCAAATGCCTATCGATTAGCAGATGCATTTTGGCCTGGGCCGTTGACAATGATATTAAATAAATCAGATCAAGTTCCCTTATCAACTACCGGAGGGCTTGATACAGTGGCTGTCAGAATGCCGTCTAATCCTTTAGCTTTAGAAATCATCAAAGCTTCGGGAACCTATATCGCGGCGCCCAGTGCCAATATTTCAGGCAAACCAAGTCCTACATCAGCCAAGCATGTGATTGATGACTTAAATGGTAAAGTAGACATGATTATTGATGGCGGTGCGGTTACCATTGGCATTGAATCTACAATTATTGATTTAACAGGAAGCATCCCGATGATTTTAAGACCGGGTATGATTACCAGAGAAATGTTGTGCCTTGTTCTTGGAGAAGTTGCGGTTGACCCGGCAATTTTGGCACCGGAGTCAGCAGGAAATATACGACCCAAGGCACCTGGTATGAAGTATAAACATTATGCGCCATCGGGAGAACTGATACTCATCGAAGGTGATGCGGCAGCTGTTATTAAGAGAATCAATCAACTGGTCCGGGAGAAGGAAAAAGAAGACTTTAATGTGGGAGTGATGGCAACAGATGAAACATTAGCTGCTTATCATTGCCGGAATAAAATAAGCATGGGTTCCCGTTTGGATTACAAAACGATTGCCCATCATTTATATGATACATTGCGTCGTTTTGATACATTAGATGTAGATTATATTTTTTGTGAAAGCTTTCATCAAAAAGATGGCTGGCAGGCAATCATGAACCGACTTTTAAAAGCTGCCGGATATCGGGTAATAAAGGTGTAATCCAGGAGGTATACGATGAAATTTGATAAAATAATTTTTGTTTGTACCGGGAATACTTGTAGAAGTCCCATGGCTGAATATATGATGAAGTACCAATGGCAAGATAAGGACAATACGGAGATTATTTCAAGGGGAATTGCCGCATTTTCTCATGAACCGATGAATCCTAAAACAGTCCGGGCACTGGAAGTCAATGAAATACCCTATGAACAAAGGACAGCCAAAGCATTAAATGAAAAGGACTTAGAAGGAAGGGTTCTAATCCTTACAATGACGCAGGGACATAAGCTAAGCTTTAAGAATGCCGGAAAGAAGGACGATTATCCGGTTATTTATACAATCAAGGAATTTGCCGGAGAAGACGGTGATGTCAAAGATCCCTATGGAATGTCTGAGCGGGCATATGACTTATGCTACTTAGAACTTGAACGGCTGATAGGTAAAGTGATTAATCGATTAAAAGGAGACGAATAATCATGAATTTTTTCAAAGAAGAAAACAGTGAGTATAAGGAATTGCCGCCGAATGAAGACTTACAGAAACGAAAAGAGTATTGGGAAGTTGCTAAGGGTTTGCAGAAGGTGGATGGTCTGAACACGTCGCAGTATCTGGAAGAAATCATCGAAGACACCGTCAGTGGTAAGTATGGCACAGAGGTGGCCGATGAGAAGATTAAAAAATATTATGCAGTTATGGATTCAGAAGATCCGGTATACCAAAGCAGGGAAGCTGATTTGGTGGCATCCCGGATTACCATTTGTCTGGAAAGGGAGGATTTTAAGTTTTCCCCGGTGATGCTTAAGGCAATCCACAAGGAGTTGTTTGCGGATGTTTTTCCGTACAAATGGGTAGGAAAGTACCGCACGGTGAATCTGTCAAAGGCTGAAGATATCCTGGATGGAGAATCCATGACCTATAGCAACTGGGAAACTATTGATGAATACCTCCGGTATGATTTTGACCAGGAAAAATACGCTAGCTACAACGTTCCGTTCACGGGCGAGGATATCCGTAAACTCTCAAGATTTATATCTGCAATTTGGCAGACGCATCCTTTCCGAGAAGGCAATACCAGAACGGTTTCCACGTTCCTGATTAAGTACCTGCGGACAATGGGGATTCAGGCAGATAATACCCCTTTTATAGAGCATGCAAAGTGGTTTCGGGATGCTTTGGTGCGAAGCAACTACGCAAATCTGCCAAGAGGGATTCAACCGGATTTTTCCTATTTAGAACGGTTTTTTGAGAATGTCTTACTGAAAGCAGAACATGATTTGAAATCATTCGATCTGCGCTGTGAAACGAGGGAACAGGAGGGAGAAAAATGATAGCAATTGGCTGCGATCATGGCGGTTATGATTTGAAGCAGGAAATCTTTAGATTTCTGGAGAAAAACGAATTGGATTATAAAGATTTTGGAACCTATACAAAAGAATCCTGTGATTATCCTGACTATGCAAAAGCGGTGGTAAAATCTATCCTTGCCAGTGAATGTGATAGAGGAATTTTGGTTTGTGGTACCGGAATAGGCATCTCTATTGCGGCAAACCGTTATGCCGGCATTCGCTGTGCTAACTGTACCGATACATTTATGGCGGAAGCCACAAGAGAGCATAATGATGCCAATATTTTGGCTCTGGGAGCCAGAGTCGTGGGAATTGGAACAGCATTAAAGATTGTTGATGCATTTTTAAATACGTCATTTTCAGGTGATGAACGTCATCTAAAACGTATTGAAAAAATAGAACTACTATAAGATAAAATGGAGGAAGTACTATGGGTAGCGTGTGTATTATGGATCATCCACTGATACAGCATAAAATTGGTTTATTAAGGAAAGTGGAAACCGGTTCAAGGGACTTTAGGACTTTGGTCAAAGAAATCTCAATGCTGATGTGTTATGAGTCTACAAGGAATTTGCCGTTAACGGAGGTTGAGATTGAAACCCCTATTTGCGAAACCGTTGTCAAAGAGCTTAAAGGCAAAAAAATGGCTGTTATACCTATATTACGTGCCGGTCTTGGTATGGTTGATGGGATGCTTAATATGGTTCCCTCTGCCAAAGTAGGGCATATTGGTCTCTATAGAGATCCGGAAACCGCATTGCCGGTTGAATATTATTGTAAGCTGCCTGAGGATTGTAATGAACGGGAGGTTTTTGTTGTTGACCCCATGCTGGCTACCGGAGGCTCGGCAGCAGAAGCGATAACAATGCTGAAAGAAAAGAACGTCAAGAATATTCGTTTCCTTTGTATTATTGCCGCACCTGAAGGTGTTGAAAAGCTTAAGAAAGAGCATCCTGATGTAGACATTTATATTGGTGCCCTTGACAGCCATTTGAATGAACACAAGTATATCGTTCCCGGGTTGGGAGATGCAGGAGATCGTATATTTGGGACGAAATAGCTAGGAAGGAGAGAAGGATTGATGAACGAGAAGAGGAAGGATTATATAAGCTGGGATGAATATTTTATGGGGATAGCTATTTTATCAGGTCTAAGATCGAAAGACCCCAGCAGTCAGGTGGGCTCATGTATTGTAAGCGAAGATAATAAGATTCTCTCTATGGGATACAATGGGTTTCCTAATGGATGCTCAGATGATGAATTTCCGTGGACCAGAGAAGGGGAAGCTTTGGATACAAAATATGCCTATGTGACTCACAGTGAATTGAACGCCATACTTAATTATCGAGGCGGAAGTTTAGAAGGATCTAAAATCTATGTATCCCTGTTCCCTTGCAATGAGTGCGCAAAAGCGATTATACAAAGTGGCATTAAAGAGATTATTTACGATTCTGATAAGTATGCGGATACGCCCGGTGTGATTGCTTCTAAAAGGATGCTAGATGCCGCGGGTGTCCATTACCGCCAGTACTTACATACCGGAAGAGAAATAAAGTTTAATGTTTAAAAATTATTCTATTTTCACAGATTGTGAAGGATATTATTGTCTATGATGTATAAATCACTTTAACAGCCATAGTTTTGTATAGACATTAGGATGAGATTTGTGTTACTATAAGGCTTAGTACTTGGTAATGATTATATCTGATTTGCAAGTCAAGACGGATAATCTTGCATTGTGAGTTTTAGAAAGGCTGTATCATATGAAGCGGAAGAAGCAAACACATAACGTATTGAAGGCACTGGCGCTCATTTCTCAGCTGGGAATTAATATGCTGGTACCTATCGTCATGTGCCTCTTCATAGGAATATGGCTGGACAAGAAACTGCAGACAGGGTTCTTTTTATTTATATTCATTATTCTAGGTGTTCTGGCAGCTTATAAAAGCCTTTATGACAGTACAAAATCAATGTTTAAAGGGGATAAGGACCATGAAAAGGATGCTGGAGCAGATAAGGAAGAAGATTAAGGGATTGAATCAAACGTTAATTGAGTTGCTCATCGGGATTATCATTATCACGTTTCTAATCGGAGCGGTAGGTTTGATATTTGTCTCATCAAAATTATGGTTTTGCTTAAGCCTTCTCATTGGAGCGGTAATTGCCTGTATTTGGGTGATCAGTATGACAATGACTATTGAGACCCAGGTGGAGCTGCCAGAGGATGATGCGGTGAAGTATGGACGACGTCATTATGTCCTGAGATTGTTTTTTATCATCCTTGTATTGATTGGAGCCATACGTTTTAAGGAAATTCATATCATTGGTTTAATATTAGGTATGTTAACTTTAAAATTGGCTGTGTACATAAGACCGCTAACGATTAAGCTCATCGCAAAAATAAAATATAGTAAAGGAAGGTGAAAAAATGGAGAATGAAGTAGATTTTATGATTCACGGCTATTTAAAGCTGAATCTTTTTGGCAGCGAAGTGTATCTAACTACAACACATGTCTGTCTGTTTATTGTTTGTATGACATTAGTTCTTGTGGGAATTGTCGTCAATCGTAAAATGAAACATGCCACCGCCGTTCCAAGTGGGGTTCAGAATATTGCTGAATTTTATGTAGAGACCCTTGATGGCATGGTTAAAGGCAATATGTTTCGTCATTGGAGAAAATATGCAAACTATATTCTGACAATTTTTATGTTCATATTATTATCCAATCTTTCCGGTATTTTTGGACTGAGACCACCAACGGCTGACTATGGTGTTACTTTACCGTTGGCATTGGTAAGCTTTTTTTTGATTCAATTCAATTCATTTAGAACCAATGGGGTTGGCGGTTATATGAAGAGTTTAACTGAGCCGATACCGCTTCTTTTTCCAATTAATTTAATTTCAGAATTTGCGACACCGATATCATTATCATTGCGTCTTTTTGGTAATATTATGGGGGGAACGGTAATGCTGGCGCTGTATTATGGGCTTTTGCCGCGTTTGGCAACACTGGGTATTCCGGTATTTTTGCATGTATATCTGGATATTTTTTCAGGTGCAATTCAGACATATGTTTTTTGTATGTTAACGATGGTGTTTATCTCTGATAGACTACCAGAATAATCAGGTATTTATAAACTATAAAATAATTCATCAAAGGAGGATATTCAAATGAGTGGTATTACAAATGAAGGTTTAATTTTAGCGTGTTCAGCAATCGGTGCCGGTTTGGCCATGATTGCCGGTATTGGACCCGGTGTTGGACAAGGTATTGCAGCAGGTCACGGTGCATCAGCAGTTGGACGTAATCCGGGAGCCAAAGGAGACATTACATCAACAATGTTACTTGGTCAGGCTGTTGCAGAAACAACAGGTCTGTATGGTTTGGTTATTGCCTTAATTTTACTGTTTGCCAATCCATTACTTGGGAAGTTATAATCATTTTAACGGAAAGCCGAAGGGAGGCTTAAGAACTTGGACGATAGGTTATTTGGTCTTGATGTTCAGCTTTTATTCGATGCCGCAGTCAATGTAACATTCATTTTGATTTTGTTTTTTATAATGTCCAGATTATTTTTTAAACCGGTACGTGAATTCATTGAAAAGCGTAATGCGGCGATAGATGCAGACATTAAGAAAGCTGGTGCGGAAAATAGCCAAAGTGAACAATTAAAAGCGGAATATGAAATGATGCTTAAGAAAGTTCATCAAGAAGCAGAAAGCTTAATGTATTCATCAAGAAAAGAAGCATTGAAGCGCCAAGAAGAAATCATAGCCCGGGCAAAACGGGAAGCTGATGCAATTATGGAACAGGCCAACAGGGAAGCACGGCTTGAAAAGAGCAGGGTGAGGGATGAAGTCAAGCAGGAAATGGCATCTGTTGCCTCTATGCTGGCCAATCAATTTGTTGTTTCAAAAGACCCGTTCAGAGAAGCCTTATTATTGGAAGAAACATTAAAGGAAATGGGTGATGAAACATGGCGGAACTAATTGTAACTGCGATTAATATATTTCTACTCTTTTTTGCCATAGGTTACTTCTTTTCCGATATGGTGACCAATATGTTGGTCAAAAGAAAGAATAAAATTGCAGAGAGTATAGAAGCGGCTGAAACAGATAAAGAAAATTCGTCTCGCCTGCGCCTGATTTATGAAGATAAAATCAAAAACTTTGAAGGTGAGAAAAGCAATATCTTTAAAGAAGCTAAAGTTAAAGCCAAGTTAACAGAAAATGAAATTTTAAAAGAAGCTGAGGCAGAAGCTGAGCGTATTATAGTAAGAGCAAACAAAGAAGCAGAGCTTAGAAAGATAAAGATTAAAGATGATATTAAGCGGGATATGGTAACTTATGCTCATGCCACCGCCAAACAATTGATTGCCGAAAATATAGATGTCAATAAGCAGGCACTGCTGATAGAGAACACATTGCGTGAGATGGGAGAAGCGACATGGCAAGGTTAGCTGATAAGACTTACGGGCAGGCGTTGTTTGATTTAAGTCTGGAAGAAAACAAAATCGAAGAATATGCCGAAGAAATTAAAGCTGTTAAAGATACTTTCCGGCTTAATCCCGATTTGTTGGCATTGTTGACACACCCGCAGATACCTAAGGAAGAAAAAATCAATGTTATGATTAATAGTTTCAAAGATTTTCTATCTGATGATGTTCTTGGATTTTTAGTCATTGTAGTGAAAGCCGGACGTCAGGCATTGTTCGTATCTATTTTTGATTATTTTTTGAATGCGGTGAAATCATACAAACATATCGGTCAGGCATATGTGACATCTGCTCTTGAATTGACTGAAGTACAAAAGGAAGCTGTTAAGAAAAGATTATTAGAAATTACTGATAATATAGAATATGAAATGAATTATTCGATAGATGAAAGCCTTATTGGAGGAATGGTTATCCGTATTGGCGATAAAGTCGTGGACAGCAGTATTAAAACTAGGCTTGACACGATATCCAAGGGCTTAATGCAAATACAAATTAAGCACGCTTAATGGAGTTGAATTAATTAAGCGTTAAGAAGGAAGGTGCTAAAAGCTCCATGAATTTGAGACCCGAAGAAATCAGTTCAGTGATTAAAGAACAAATTAAAAGATATAAGATAGAGCTTGAAGTGTCCGATGTTGGTACGGTAGTTCAGGTTGCGGATGGTATTGCGCGTATCCACGGTCTTGAAAACGCCATGCAGGGTGAATTACTTGAATTTCCGGGAGAAGTCTACGGAATGGTATTAAACCTTGAAGAAGACAATGTGGGTACTGTTTTACTCGGAGAGAGCAGAAATATTAGTGAGGGGGACATTGTAAAAACAACGGGAAGAGTTGTTGAGGTCCCCGTAGGAGATGCGATGATTGGGCGTGTCGTGAATGCCCTTGGACAGCCCATTGACGGCAAAGGTCCCATAGAGACGAAATCCTATCGTCAAATTGAGAGGGTTGCCCATGGAGTCATTGAGAGAAAGTCGGTAGACACACCGCTGCAGACGGGCATTAAGTCCATTGATGCCATGATTCCTATTGGCAGAGGTCAGCGTGAGCTGATTATCGGTGACAGGCAGACTGGTAAAACAGCCATTGCCATTGATACAATTATTAATCAAAAAGGTGAAGATGTTTACTGTATTTATGTTGCCATTGGACAAAAGGCTTCAACAGTAGCTTCCATTGTCGGCACCCTGGAAGAGTATGGGGCTCTGGATTATACAACAGTGGTATCTTCTACCGCATCAGAGCTGGCTCCGCTTCAATACATAGCCCCTTATGCCGGCTGCGCTATTGGTGAAGAGTGGATGGAGCAGGGGAAGGATGTTTTGATTGTCTATGATGATTTATCAAAGCATGCAACAGCATATCGTACCCTATCATTGCTGCTTCGAAGACCTCCGGGACGTGAAGCTTATCCGGGAGATGTATTTTATCTTCATTCAAGACTGTTAGAGAGGGCATCAAAGCTTTCAGATGAACTAGGCGGCGGCTCATTGACGGCGCTTCCAATCATAGAAACCCAGGCAGGGGATGTATCGGCTTATATTCCGACGAATGTTATTTCTATTACGGATGGTCAGATTTATCTGGAAACAGAAATGTTCAATTCAGGCTTTAGACCTGCCATTAATGCGGGCCTTTCGGTATCTCGTGTCGGTGGTTCGGCTCAGATTAAAGCGATGAAAAAAATCGCCGCGCCAATTCGTGTTGAATTAGCCCAGTTTAGGGAACTTCAGTCTTTTGCCCAGTTTGGCTCAGAGCTTGATGCTCAAACGAAAGAAAGTCTGGCGCAGGGTGAACGTATCCAGCAAGTACTGAAACAAGATCAATACCAGCCGATGTCGGTAGAAAAACAGGTTGTCGTGATTTATGCGGTAACAAGAAAGCATTTCCTGGACATTCCGGTAGAACAGGTTACGGATTTTGAGAAAGGTCTGTTGGACTATATGGAAACAAAATATCCCAATGTACTGGCAGTCATTAAAGAAACGAAAAGTATATCTGATAAAACTGAGGCAGATATTATAAAAGCTATCGGTGAATTTAAAGAAAAGTTTTTAATATAATCGAGTAAAGAGGTGTAAACTGATATGGCCTCAATGAGAGAGATAAAAAGGCGAAAAGGAAGTATATCAAGTATTTCCCAGATTACGAAAGCGATGAAACTGGTTTCGACAGTAAAGTTCCAAAAAGCAAAGAATAATGCCGAGAATTCAAAGCCTTATTTTGATAAGATGTACCAGACCGTATCCTCTATTTTAGCAAAAACTGAAAATATAACTCATCCCTATCTGAATCCGGGAACCTCAGCAAAGAAGGCGATTATCACAATTACGTCTAACAGAGGACTCGCCGGCGGATATAATTCAAATATTGTTAAGTTGATTACGGGAAGCGGTTTTGCCACAGAGGATGTGGTGATTTATGCAATAGGGCGTAAGGGAAAAGATGCATTGGAAAGACGTGGGTATGAAATAAAAAATGATTACTCTGACGCAATCAATGCGCCGATTTACCATGATGCACTGGACATAGGAAAAGATGTTCTGAAAGCATTTAGCGATGATGAGATCGGTGAAATATATTTAGCATACACCGGTTTTAAAAATACGGTAACGCATATTCCCAAAATGATTAAATTACTTCCTGTTGAAGAGATTAAAGATGATACGCAAAAAACTCCCGGTAAGTCTGATGGTTCGGAGATTCTCATGAATTATGAGCCGGAGCCGGAGGAAGCATTAGCAGCCATTATTCCCCAATATATATGCAGTCTGATTTATGGAGCCCTTAAAGAGTCAGTGGCTTCTGAAAATGGTGCACGTATGACAGCCATGGATAATGCGACAAATAATGCGGAAGAAATGATTGATGAATTAACATTAAGTTTCAATAGAGCAAGACAGGGCGCAATTACTCAGGAAATTACCGAAATTGTTTCGGGTTCTGAGGCACTGGCTTAAGAAAGAGAAAGGAGTGAATCACAGCAAATGGCAGATAAAAGTATAGGTAAAATCACTCAGATTATCGGTGCCGTCCTCGACATCAAATTTCCCGAAGGCAAGCTCCCGGAAATTAATGATGCAATTGCTATAAATAGAAAAGATGGTAATAAGCTGGTTGTAGAAGTTGCACAGCATCTGGGTGATGATACCGTTCGTTGTATAGCGATGGGACCTACCGATGGTCTTGTCCGCGGAATGGAAGCCGTCGGTACCGGCGGACCGATTACAGTACCTGTTGGTGAGAAAACACTGGGTCGCATTTTCAATGTTTTAGGAGAGCCTATTGATAATAAAGCGGCTCCGGTAGTTAAAGAACATCTTCCGATTCACAGGAAAGCACCGAAGTTCGAAGAGCTTTCCGATGCCAAGGAGATTTTGGAAACAGGTATCAAAGTCGTAGATTTACTTTGTCCCTATCAAAAGGGTGGTAAAATAGGGCTATTTGGTGGTGCGGGTGTTGGTAAAACCGTACTTATTCAGGAGCTTATCAGGAACATTGCCACAGAGCATGGCGGATACTCTGTATTTACAGGCGTTGGTGAGCGAACAAGAGAGGGTAATGACTTATATCATGAAATGACAGAATCTGGCGTTATTGAGAAAACAACCATGGTATTTGGTCAGATGAACGAGCCGCCGGGAGCGAGAATGCGCGTCGGTTTAACAGGGTTGACGATGGCGGAGTATTTCCGTGATCAAGGCGGAAAGGATGTACTGCTGTTTATTGATAATATCTTCCGTTTTACTCAGGCCGGCTCAGAGGTTTCGGCATTGCTTGGACGTATTCCCAGTGCTGTTGGCTATCAGCCGACCCTGCAAACGGAAATGGGTGCGCTTCAGGAGCGAATTACATCAACAAAATCAGGATCAATCACCTCAGTTCAGGCTGTTTATGTTCCGGCAGATGACTTGACTGACCCAGCGCCGGCAACGACATTTGCCCATCTTGATGCGACAACTGTTTTATCCCGTTCAATTGTTGAGCTGGGGATTTATCCCGCAGTAGACCCATTGGAGTCCACATCCAGAATTTTAGATCCAAGGGTCGTTGGTGCGGAACATTATTCCGTGGCCAGAAAGGTTCAGGAGATTCTTCAGAAATATAAAGAATTACAGGATATTATTGCAATCCTGGGAATGGATGAACTTTCCGAAGAGGATAAGCTTGTTGTTTCCAGAGCTAGAAAAGTTCAAAGATTCTTATCACAACCCTTCTTTGTGGCAGAGCAGTTCACAGGCGTAACAGGCCGTTATGTGCATCTTAGTGAAACCATTCAGGGCTTTAAAGAGATTATTGAAGGGAAGTATGATGATATTCCGGAGAGCTATTTCTTAAATGCAGGTAATATTGATGATGTACTTGCAAAAGTGAAGTAGGTGGTTGCAGATGGCAGATAATACATTTGTATTACAAATCATATCTCCTGATCGTGTATTTTATGAAGGAGAAGTTAAAATGGTGGAAATGGTAACCAGTGAAGGTGAAATTGGTATTTTAAAAGGTCACATTCCCATGACGAATATTCTTAAGTCGGGAATCATTAATATTATTGAAGAAGATGTTGAAAAGCAGGCAGCTCTCCATGAAGGCTTTGTTGAAATCCTTCAGGAGAAAGTAACTGTTTTGGCAGAGATAGCCGAGTGGCCTGATGAGATTAATATAAATCGTGCCAATGAAGCCAAAATCAGAGCAGAACGCCGGTTAGGCCAGAAGGAAAGCGGTATTGATATCTTAAGGGCTGAGACGGCGCTTAAGAAGGCTTTGATACGAATCGAATTAGGAAATAAAGAACATTAGAGTAGTAGTAAACGATAGGACTATCCTGAAAAATATTATTTTAGGATAGTCCTTTTTAGAAGGAAAACAACTTGTGTGCTTAACTAATTGAATAGGATATAGCGACACCGCCGGTAAAATAGAGCCAATAAGTTCTGGATAATTGATCACCTGTTATTTGCACTAGCCCCCCAATTACTATCCGGGTTCCGGCAGGCAGCCCAATATTCAAATCTGAGACAAATCCGGAAACCATTGTTCCCGCCGGGACGGCTCCCGGACCGAGACTTTGGGCCGGAACAACAGTGGTTCCTGCAATTGGTGTGAAAGTGTTACTGCCTGCTGGTGCGGAATACAACCTAACATACGGATAAACCCTACCGGGCGGGGAAAAAGAATCATAGTTCCCGGTTGTAATATATATGCTGTTGATTACTGCGTTATATGGCAATGAAAATGCTATCTGATGGTTTTGGGTGATGGTGAACTGACCGTTGGCATTTAAAAGGATTGCATCAATATGGCTATAACCAAAGCCAATCGGAGCAACATTGGTAGCTGAACCTAAAGTTGCATTAACATAAGGAGCTTGTTGGGAGGCGAACGGTATGATCACAGGTGAACCTGATCCCGTTGGGCCGGTGGAACCAGCAGGACCTGTATCACCAGTAGCCCCCTGGGTTCCCTGCGGACCGATAGGTCCTATAGAACCTTCATCTCCAGTTGGACCTTGCGGACCAGATATGCCCTGCATACCCGGAGGACCTGTAGGACCTTGAGGACCTACTTCACCTTGTATCCCTTGCGTTCCTTGCGAACCTGCTGGTCCTGTGTCTCCCTGAGGGCCTTGAGGACCCATGGGACCCTGAACTCCTTGCGCCCCCGGAGGTCCTGTAGGTCCGATTTCTCCCTGTGATCCAACAGGACCTATGGGGCCGGCCACTCCTGGTGGTCCGCTTATTTCGCCTATACGTACCCACTCATTGGTATTATCACTCCATACATAAAGAATATTATTCACAAAATATGATTCGCCAGGTATTCCGGTAGGATGATCACGGATTAGTTCCTCAATTGTCTCATAAAAACCCAGAATTGACACACCTGTGCCGGCCGGTCCGGTGGAACCAGTAGGACCGATAGCGCCAATAGGTCCCGTATCTCCTTGTGGCCCTGAAAATCCCTGTTCCCCTCTTGGCCCCTGTGGCCCTGTTTCTCCCATGAGTCCCTGAATCCCTGCGGGACCTGGAGGTCCGGCATCGCCTTGAATTCCTTGCGGTCCCATGGGTCCTGCAGGGCCGACATCGCCTTGAATTCCCTGTGAACCAACGGGTCCAACCGGCCCAGTGTTGCCTTGAATTCCTTGAGGGCCGACAGGACCTTGTAATCCAACTTCTCCTATCGGTCCGGTATCCCCTGTGGGTCCGGTATCTCCGGTAGATCCAGTAGCTCCTGTAGGTCCAACTTCCCCCTGAGGCCCTTGAGGTCCCGGACATCCTATCGGCCCTAATAACCCTTGAGGCCCTGCCTGACCTTGAGGCCCTTGAGGTCCGGGAATACCTTCGGAACCTTGTGAGCCTTGTGAGCCTTGTGGTCCCATGGGTCCGGCAGGTCCTTGAGGCCCCATGGTGCCGGCGTCACCTTTTGGGCCCATGGCTCCCGTGGCTCCACGTGGACCAGCAGGTCCAGGATTCCCTTTGGGACCTATAGAACCTTGACAACCAGGGTCGCCTTGGGGTCCTATGTCACCGCGTGGACCAACAGATCCGCGCGGACCAACAGAACCGACCGCACCTCGTGGCCCGGCGGGACCTTGGCAGCCCATATCACCTTTAGATCCTCTTTCACCCTGAATACCTCTGGGACCTCTGGGACCCTCTAAACCTGCGGGGCCTTGCGGACCCTGAGAACCAGGAATTCCTATATCACCTTTAGGACCGGGGCAACCGGGATCGCCTTTAGAGCCTTGAAGACCCCGTGGACCCTGAGGACCGGTAGCACCCGTGGGG
>Ga0153922_1000092_pt1 | contig 35439 bp, 28 predicted proteins | sample TSNJ006MetaG_FD_104723 | JGI IMG/M metagenome (GOLD analysis project Ga0153922, IMG submission 104723) | Attine ant fungus gardens microbial communities from New Jersey, USA - TSNJ006 MetaG | ecosystem: Host-associated > Fungi > Mycelium > Unclassified | place: USA: New Jersey, Brendon T. Byrne... | reverse complement strand
AGCCGGAATTTGCGGGCAAAAGCTTGCTTCCGAAGCGAGCTTTTGTATCCACCTGAGATGCGTTTCCATCAGGAAACGGATCGAATGTGGATAGTCCCGTAAATTCCGGCTCCATCTGGGCCAATATCTTTCAGCGAAGTACTCTGGTTTTGCAAACAGCACCGCACCTCTCCCAGTACACAGTGGCGTCCTAGGAGCTTGGGACTTTTGTCCCAAGCTCCTAGCATCCCATACCTTAAATAGTTCAATTGTACATATTAGACTTCAAGTCTGAAAAAATAGTTACCCTTTATTTTACTTTTTTCAAACCAACAACTTTACCCAGCGTAATCAAAATGGCACCAATTAAGATAAACATATCAGACAGGTTAAAAACCAATCTTCTCAACTTTTCCCACTTTACATTAAAACTAAAGTAATCAGTTACATATCCCTTAAAGTAACGGTCATGCAGATTATTTAATCCTCCGCCGATTAAAAGAGCATAACCAATTTTCAGGATGGTATTGCCCTTCTTAAAGACAATCTGAAAGAACTCCGACAGCATACCGCCCAGAAGGATTGCCGTTCCCAGGATAGTTACCCCCTCACGTTTGGCAAACATACCAAAGGCAATTCCCTCATTATGCAACTTGCGCAGTAAGATGCGGTCACCTGCTACTTCACGTACAACACCTTCTTTCAGAGTTTCCTCTGCCTTTTTCTTGGCCAGATAGTCAGCCAGGAAAACCAGCCCAATTATTCCAATAAATATCATAATACATTATCCTCAGATGTTTTCTCTTTCACTGTTTCTTCCGCAGCCGAATCCTGGGTATCTGAATTTATTTCCACATTGATTTCTACTTCTACCTCTGCTGCAGCATGCTCCACGTCATCTGCCTGCTGCACTTGGCCCTCCTCAGATTCATCTTTTGAAGCCTCATCTTCCGAAGTTTCAGCATCTGCCTCTGCTGCTTCCTCCTGTGCTTCCGGTATTGGAGAACCGCACTTCATACAATATTCTGCTTCCCAGGGAACCTCTGCTTCGCAGGTCGGACATATACGACATCCACGGGTTTTCGCAAGTTCTTCCCGCATCTCTGCCAGATTTGCATTAATCTGTGATACTTCTTCACAAATAATTGCAACCTCTTCATCTACTGACTCACCTACAGCATAACGGCGAAAGATAATCTCGCCCAGATCTTTATAGTTCTTCTCGACAGAGCGTCTTGCTGAATGAATCTGCCCCTTTATCTTCTGAACCTTAATAAAAGCCTCTGTTTTTTTCCCTACCACCTCAGCGGCATCTGAAATTGTTCTGCTGATGTCCTCAAAATTAATATCTGCCATACTACCCAAATCTCCTTTCTTGTTAACCTTCTAACATGGGAATACCCTGACCTCTCAGCAGAATCTGTGGTCCGCCGGTATGTTCAATATATCCCTTTGTTATAATTACCTGCCCAATACTGTCATCCTTAGGAATCTCATACATGATGTCAAGCATATATTCTTCAATGATCGCACGCAGGGCTCTGGCTCCGGTATCCTTTTCCATCGCCTTTTTAGCAATTGCCCTAAGCGCGTCATCGTTGAATTCCAGTTTCACTTCATCCAATGCCAAAAGCTTTTTGTACTGCTTTAAGATTGCGTTCTTTGGTTCTTTTAAAATGTCTACCAACATATCCTCGGTCAGTCCTTCCAGGGTAAAAACGATGGGCAGACGTCCGAGAAACTCGGGAACCATACCAAACTTCCTTAGATCTTCCAGGGTTACCTGAGCAAGTATATTCTGATCATTGTCATACTTGTCTTTCAAATCAGCAAAAAAACCCATCGAAGAATGCCGGTTCAAACGTTCCTTAATAACTTCTTCCAGATCTGGAAAAGCCCCACCGCAGATGAAGAGAATGTTCCTGGTATTCACCGTCTCCAGCGGCACCATCGCATTCTTGCTGTTGGCCCCTACCGGCACTTCAATATCGGATCCTTCCAGCAATTTTAACATCCCCTGCTGTACTGCTTCACCGCTGACGTCTCTTTGGTTAGTGTTCTTCTTTTTCGCAATTTTATCAATTTCATCGATAAAAATAATGCCATGCTCGGCTTTTTCTACATCATTTCCTGCCGCCGCAAGCAGCTTGGAAACAACACTTTCAATATCATCACCGATATATCCCGCCTCAGTAAGAGAGGTGGCATCGGTAATCGCCAACGGTACATCCAATAATTTAGCCAATGTCTGCACCATATAGGTCTTACCGCTTCCGGTCGGTCCGATCATCAGCATATTGGATTTTTCTATCTCTACACCGTCATTCATATCTGCGTAAACACGTTTGTAGTGGTTATATACCGCAACGGACATTACCTTTTTCGCATGTTCCTGGCCAATCACATATTCATCCAAACTGGCTTTGATCTTGTGGGGCGCAGGAATATTACGAATATCAAAAGATTTGACCTTGTCTGATTCCTTTTCCTTTTCCTTTTTCTTCTTTACTCTCTGCCGCTCAGGTACTTTGTTCTGCAAAGAGCTCAAATCAACCATGCTGATATTCGGCATGTTATTCAACAAATCACTGTAGTTGACAGGATTCTGATTCATGGTATCAAAGCTTTTCTGCATACATTCCGTACAGATATGTATATGCTGTGGCAGTTCAATCATCCTACCTGCTTTGCTCTCAGGACGTCTGCACAAGAAGCAGACTTTCTCGTATACATCCTGATCGTCATCCTGCTCACTTTTATCTATCGATGTCTTTTCTATTTCTTCATTTTCCAGTGTTTCATGATCCTGAGACATTAAATTTTTCCTCACTTTCACTTGCATGATTTTATTATAGCCTAAAACACTACCGGCTACAAGTGAAGTTTTTCTAAATAAAGTGTGTGAATTTTGGGAAATTTGCTGGATTTATGAGATAAACGGAGGATAAAAAAGATGCAGCAAAGTCATCCCCTTCGCTGCATCTTTTTTACTTTATAATCTACTGTTGTGCTCCATTTGGCATTTCCCGATCCCCCTGAGAACTTCCATTGCCTGACTCCTGTTGTGTATCTAGATCAGCCGGCTTTGCATCCAGAGTGATAGAAATCTTCTGTTCCTGGTATTCGCCATTTTCTGCACGATTGATCGTTAATTCTACGGTTTGGCCTGCTTCATAGTATTTAAGTGTTTCCTTAAGTTCATCATAGGTGCCGATTGTTGCTCCGTCAAATGAGGTGATGATATCGCCTTTCTTCATGCCGGCTTTTTCTGCTGCGCTGCCTTCGGTTACATCGGCTACATATACGCCACTTGGCATATCATACATCTGCGCTGACTCTGCCGTTACATCCCGGCAGGAGATTCCCAGATAAGAAGCTTTAGAATCATCTACTTGTGAACGGGTTACACGGGTCATCAGATCACCGAGAATTGGTTCTGCTGTGGAAATCGGAATCGCATATCCCATGCCTTCTACTTCACTTGATGCAAACTTCACTGCGTTGATTCCAATCAGTTCACCGCTCATATTCAGCAATGCACCGCCACTGTTGCCAGGATTGATAGCTGCATCGGTCTGGATCAGGTTAGCGGTAACATTATCTACAGTAACTTCACGGTTCAGGGCGCTAACATATCCGGATGTTACAGACTGTCCATAGCCAAGGGCATTTCCAATGGCAACAACCTGCTCGCCTACTACCAGGTCATCAGAACTGCCAATGGTTGCAACTTTTATCTGGCTTAATGTATCTGCTGAAAGATCGGACATTTTAACTGCCACTACTGCCAGATCATTATTAGCATCTGTTCCTTTAATCTGGGCTTCTACAGAAGTTTCATCGATAAAGGTAACGGTAATTGTCTTGGCTCCTGATACTACGTGATTGTTCGTGGCAACTAAAAGTTCTTCATCATTTTGTCCGACAATAATTCCGGAACCACTGCTTTCGCTTTCATATTGCTCAACACCAAAGAAACTCTGCACTTGCTGAACACCCAGGTTACTGATTGACACCACCGATGGCATTGCATTGGCAGCTACCTCAGATACACTGTAGTTTCCAGCAGATGCCGTAGCCTGTGCTGATGGTGTCGTATCTGCTGCTGCCACATCAGCTGTTGTCTCGGTTGCCGGTATTTCTACTTGCTTTTGTTCGGTCGTTCCATTGATCTGATTGCTGATCGCATTCACACCCTGGAAGGTAATCCCTGCAATCAATCCAAATACAACTGCTAACGCAGCACATACTGCGAATTTTTTACCTAGTCCGCCGGAAACCTTTTTTTCTTTTCTTTTCTTTTGCTTCGGTTCGTTGTTTTCGCCCTGGGAAAACTGATAGGACTCATACGTATGCTTCTGCTCTGACGCCACATATGGCTCGCTCTGCCATGTATTCTTCTGGCTTTGTTCACCTTGATCTTGAAGCTTGGGATTAACCCAGTGGTAAGTACTGTCGGTTAATTCCGGCTGTTCTTCCCGATAAGCCTCTTCATTGCCAGATACGGTGTCTGATTCCATATCATTTTTCACACTTGCACTGCCATATATCATTTCTTTTCCCGCTGGCTGCTCATTCATTTCATTAACAGGTTCTGCTTCTGTTATATTATCAGGAACAGAATCAAATCCATCTTCATCTCTATTCCAATACTCACTCATAGTTTTTACCTCTCTTTTTCTTCTTGGTTTTATCTATCTTATAAACACAGTTTAGCTTTTAATTGTGTAAAAATTGTGATAAAACATTTACGAAAAGGTGAACTCTTGCAAAAAGATCACTTTAACAGCAGTATCTGAAAAGAAAGTCAACCTGCTATTCTACAGTTACCGACTTCGCCAGATTGCGTGGCTTATCTACGTCCAGTCCCTTGCCAAGTGAAACATAATAGCCAAAAAGCTGCAGCGGAATTACCGCCAGTGAATTAGTAAAATACTTATTTGTCTCCGGCAGATAGACAACATAATCCGCACTCTTTTCAATATCAGTATTGCCTGCATTGGTCACGGCCATGATAAAGGCGCCTCTTGTCTTGACTTCTTGCACGTTGCTGACTGTTTTCTTGTAAAGATTCTCCTGAGTGATAACAGACACCACTAAGGTCTGATCCTCAATCAAAGAAATCGTTCCGTGTTTTAATTCACCCGCTGCGTATGCTTCTGAATGAATATAAGAGATTTCCTTTAATTTCAATGAACCTTCCAGCGAAATCGCATAGTCAATGCCGCGGCCGATGAAGAATATATGATCTGCCGCCAGATAGCGATTAGCAAACCTTTGGATTTTTTCTTTGTTATTCAGCAGCAGTTCAATCTGGTCTGGTAAACGTCTCAGATCCTGAATCATCTCTTTCATTTCCGTATCATTAATCGTCCCACGAACATGGGCAAACTTAATTGCCAGTAGATAATGAGCAATTAACTGGGTGCTATATGCCTTTGTCGTTGCAACTGCAATTTCCGGCCCTGCCCAGGTATACATGACGTTATCTGCTTCACGAGCGATAGAACTGCCTACTACATTAACAATACCCAGCACTTTAAGCCCATGGGATTTCGCCTCCCGCAGCGCTGCCAGGGAATCTGCTGTTTCGCCCGACTGACTGACTACAATCGCCAGCGTATCCGGTTCGAAGATTGGGTTACGATAGCGAAACTCAGAAGCCAGATCCACTTCAACCGGGATGCGGGCCATACCTTCAAATATATATTTTGCAGTAACCGCAGTATGGTATGCAGAACCACAGGCGATAATATAGATTTTTTTAATCGCCCTGATCTCCTCGTCAGTCATCCCCAACTCTTCAATAACAATATTATCGTTTTTTAAACGGGGATTCAAGGTGTCACTTACAGCTTTTGGCTGCTCATACATTTCTTTCAGCATGAAGAATTCATAGCCGCCTTTTTCTGCCGCATTGATATCCCATTCAACAGTCGTCGGCTCTTTTGGGAGCTCTTCTGCATCAATATTGTAGAAAGTGAGTGAGTCATCCTCCAGCTTGACAATTTCCTCGTTTTGAATAAAGTAAACGTCTCTTGTATATTTTAGTACGGCCGGAACGTCAGAAGCAATAAAGTTTCCTACTTCACTTTGCCCCACGATCAGCGGGCTGTCTTTGCGTACAGCATATATTTCTCCCGGATGTTCTTTAAATAGAATCCCCAGAGCATAAGACCCTTCCACCCGATTCATAATCTTGGTGACTGCTTCAAGGGGATTCCCTTGATAATAATAATCCAGCAGATGTGCTATTACTTCTGTATCCGTTTCTGAAACGAAGTTATATCCCCGCTCAGTTAATTTCTTTTTCAATTTCAGATAATTTTCTATAATACCATTATGTACGACTACAATGGTATTATCCTCATTATAATGCGGATGTGCATTTGTATCCGTAGGACTTCCATGCGTTGCCCATCTCGTATGCCCAATTCCGATTGTACCCGGTAATTCATTACCGCCTTTGGTCAATTCAGTTAGTACCTTTAATCGGCCGGTAGCTTTTACCATGCGGATTTCTTCCCCATTGTACACAGCGATCCCGGCCGAGTCATATCCACGGTATTCCAGCTTTTCCAGTCCATCCAACAGAATCGGCGCTGCCTGACTGTTACCAACATATCCTACAATTCCACACATATACTTTCCTCCATATTAATTAAGAATGCCCCTCGCCAATCATATCAAAATACGCTTTTATTGTAAATAAAAGATTACTTCATTAATTATGGTATTCTATAGTTTTAGTTACTATTCACTCCATGACAAACAACACGCTTCGCGATGCACAGAAATCCCGAGGAATATTATCCTTGAACTGCAACGTTAGTGGTTAATCCGCCAGAGCGTTGCCCCGTTTACGTGAAGTATCCCATGCTCCTCTGCCGCGTCCGTCCTCCCAATTACCATTCTAACCACCACAAAACTTTTCATTTTGCAGCGGACTTCATCTACTGAAATGCTTCTATTGGAAGCTGTCCATTATCTGAATTTTGCGGAATATCTTCCTCTCCATACCCACTTTTTCCAACAATTTTATTACTGTATTCCTCAACCGTGCTCGATGGCAGATATACTGCACCCGAATATAAAAACTCGTGTAACGCAATTACATTTGCTTTTAATGTGATCGGCAACACATAGTCATCACCCATAACCTCTTTGATTGCCGGGTCTTCCCGATGATAAAATGGAAATCCAGTCTGCTCTGCAATGTCATATGTGAGCATGTCCATACCCATTTTTAACATCTCGGATTTTGTTAAGCTGCTCTCTATCATATCAGGTTGACATGCCACATCCAAGATTTTACTTAATTTAGCTAAGTCTGAATTTTTAGCCTTTTCTACCATTTTGTAAATAACAGCTCGCTGACGCTGCGTTCTTGTAAAGTCACCACCAGCCGTGTACCGAATCCGAGCATAAGCTACACTTTGTACACCATTCAGATGATATTTTCCTGCAAGTTTCGGAAGTTCTTCATAATCCTCCCCAGTCACCCTGGATATCTCTTTACAATAATCATTCAGGAACACCGTCTCATTTTCTGAAAGATCAAAATCAAGTCCCTCCAGAAGATCGATCACTTTCACCATGACATCAAAATTAACTGTCACATAGTCCGACACATCCAAATCCAGGTTTTTATTCAACATTGTTAAAAACTGTTCTGGTCCACCTACTGCATATGCTGCATTGGCTTTGGTGTAAATATCATTCCCTTCATCATACTTCTTCCCAATATTCAGATATGTATCACGATACAGGGAAGCCAGTTTAACATTTTTGTTGTCATGATCGATACTGGCAATAATCATAGTGTCACTATTCCTGGTCTGATCATCTGAATCAGTTCTTGTATCCAAGCCGACTAAAGCTATTGTTGTATAACCATGTAATGCCTCATCATTGGCAACACCTTCGTTAACACCGACTTTTGTTATGTCCAGATCGCCTCCGGTAATATTCCCCAGCGCACTATTTATCTTCGCATAAACAATCAGACCACTGATCAATATCACCAACACGATTATTTCAAAGATAAATAATCCACGTCTTCTACGTCTTCTTTTCAATAGCTTACTTGATTCCATCTTGTCTTTTCCCATAATACTCCTCTTCACATTTCTTTTGTAGCTTAATAAGCGTTTTTATCGCAACCCCTTAAACATTGTTAAAAACATCGTAATTAAGGTTACCGCCTGTTAATCATATCAAAATCCTACTTTATTGTAAATGAGCTTTACTCTTCCCAGTAACTACGGTTCATCGTCAACCTGTAGATCAACCGCTTCGGTAATATATGATAATGTTTCCCCAACAAGTATCCAATATACTTGAAACCACTTTTCAGCACCAGGGGGAATATCAGCCACGGTTTGTGGATTTTCAGCAGATATGATGCCGTCTTTTTAACCAGGCGCAATCCTTCCCCTTCGGACTTAATCCCCGCAAAAACCTCCGGATAGTCCGCCTGAGAAACAGCCAGATCAAAGTTTCGCCGCAGCTGCTGTATATTATTGTAATTATGGGAGTGAACCACCATCGCATTGGCTGCATAAGCCACTTTATAATCCGACATGATCAGCTGTGCTGCAAAAATCATATCTTCATTAAATATGGTATGTTTCACAAACCCACCCAATTTCAAATATGCTTCTCGGTCATACGCTGCACATACATTAGAGCAAAAGTATGTCTTGATTCCTAATTCCGGTAAATCCGCCTTTTCTTTAATCTGACTCTCCTTAGGATAGTTGAAACTTCTGGTATAACGTTCAATAATCTTACAGTCCTTTGCCGGAAGTTGCCTGGCGTATACCGCTTTGACACTTGGCATTTCAAAGAATTTAACCAGTTCTTCTATTACTTTTTCATTTTGCGGAATTGCATCCTGTGTCATGAAAACCAGAATATCTGCATCAGACATCCGGGCGGCCCGGTCCCGGGTCCCGCCATGATCAAAATAGGCTTTTAGCAAATGTGTTACTTTTATATTGGCTGCAAGCTTTTCATATGCCGGATTCCAAAGCTGCCGCTCCGTATTCATGATCAAAATACGCTGTATCGGATATGACTGTTTGTCCAGTCCTGCTAATAATTGAACAAATGTATCATCCGGTTTATACGTAGGAATAATAACATCAACTTTTCTTTCCATATATTCTTCTCCATACTTTTCGAAGTTCCGATATATCTAAAAACCGCCGCAAAACTTTGCATTTTGCGGCGGACATGATTCTATTGGAATGCTTCTGTCGAAAGCTGTCCGTTATCTGAATTTTGCGGAATATCATCTTCACCATATCCACTTCTATCAACAATTTCATTACTGTATTCCTCAACCGTAGCTGATGGCAAATATGCTGCTTCCGGATGTAAAAACTCGTGTAAAGCAATTACATTCGCTTTTAATGTAACCGGTAATACACAATCCTTGCCGTTCATAGCAGCTGTTACCGTCGCACCTTCCAAATGATAGAATGGGAATCCCGTCTGTTCTGCAATGTCATACGAAAGCATATTCATACCCATTTTTAATACTTCTGATTTTGTTAAATTGGTTTCCACCATATCTGGTTGAAATGCCACATCCAAAATTTTACTCAATTCGGCCAAGTCTGCATTTTTAGCCGCTGCTACCATTTTGTAAATAACAGACCGCTGGCGCTGTGTTCTTGTAAAGTCACCACCTTCCGTATATCGGATCCGGGCATAAGATACACTTTGCACACCATTCAAATGATAACTTCCTGCCTCTTCCGGAATTTCATCGTAGGATTCTCCTGTAACTCTTGATGTCTCCTTACAATAGTTATTCATGTGTACAATCTCAGCTTCCGTAAGATCAAAATCAAGTCCGCCCAGAAGATCGATCACTTTAACCATGACGTTAAAATTAACAGTCACATAGTTTGATATATCTAAATCCAGGTTTTTATTCAGCATTGTTAAAAACTGTTCCGGTCCACCGGTGGCATATGCTGCATTTGCTTTCGTATAAACATCATTCCCAATATTCAGATATGTATCTCGATACAGGGAAACCAGTTTAACATTTTTATTATCATTATCAATACTGGCAATGATCATCGTATCGCTGTTCTCACTGGAATCGGTGGAATCAGTTCGAGTATCCAGACCAACTAAAGCTATGGTCGTAAATCCATGTAACGCTTCATTATCTGAAACACCTTCGTTAACGCCTACTTTCGTCATGTCAAGATTCCCACCGGTAATACGCCCCAGCGCACCGTTAACCTTTGCATATACAATCAGTCCACCAATCAATACCAGCAATACAATTACCTCAAAGATAAACAGCCCACGTCTTCTGCGTCTTTTTTTCATTTGTTTGCTTAATTTCATATTATTTTTTCCCATAATACTCCTCTTTACATTTCTTTTGTAGCTTAATAAGCATTTTTGTTAACAAACCCCTTAAACACAGTTAAAAATAATATCTTAATATCAAGCCCGATAGTCCAGTTCTCAATATAATAAAGATCATATTCAATTCTTTTGCGAATCGATGTATTTCCACGTAGTCCATTCACCTGCGCCCAACCTGTAAGACCAGGGCGTACCTGATGCTTTATCATATAGCGGGGAATTTCCTCCCGGAACTTCTCAACAAAGAATGGCCGTTCCGGCCTTGGTCCCACCATACTCATATCCCCCTTAAGGATATTAAAAAACTGTGGCAGTTCATCAATGCTGGTCCGCCTTATAAACTTACCGATACCCGTAACCCGGGGATCGTTCTTAACCGTCCAGGCCTTCTTCTCATGCTCTTCTTTCTGCACTTCCATAGAACGGAACTTATACATCTCGAATGACTTATTATGCAGACCAACCCGTGTCTGCTTGTATATCAGCGGTCCCGGTGCTGTCAGCTTAATAATAGCCGAAACAATCAGCATAACCGGTGAGAACAAAACAATAGCGACCGCCGATCCAACAATATCCATCAAGCGCTTGATCACAGCGTTAAAAGTATTCGAAAGCGGCACATAGCGGATATTGATCACCGGTAAGCCAAGTATATCTTCTGTATATGGTTTTGTTGGAATAATATTATTATAATCAGGAATGAATTTCGTATGCACACCGGATTTCTCACATTGGGAAACAATACGTTCCAAACGATAATATTCATCCAATCCCAGTGTAATGGCAATCTCATCCAGCCGATTCTGCGGCAGAATAACCATCAGATTGTCTATTTTTCCTAATACTTTAATTCCTTTATACATAGTTCCAGCCGTAACTTCATCATCCAGTATTCCCCGAACATTATATCCCCACTGTGGATTTTGGAGAATACGGTCAATATATTCCTCAGCTGCCCTGCTATAGCCCACCAGAAGAATGTGCTTCTGGTTCAGCCCTCTTTTTCGGATATCTCTTAATACATAACGAATGATGATCCTAGTAGTTTCTTCTGCCGTAATGTTAATGAAAAAGAAGAGGAAAATCATCGCACGGGAGAAATCCACCTCTTTAATGATATACAAAGCAACAATCAGAAGCAACAGACCTATGGTGTTAGCCTTGACAATGTTAGCCAGCTCCAGTCTCCTGCCTTGTACTCGCTTAGGCGTATATAAGTTAAAAGCCGAATACAGTATCAGATATCCCGGGATTATCAGCACAAGCGGCATCATATACTGCTGGAAAGTCAAAGACTTTACTGATTCACGGAAAAAGCTAATGTGTGCTTCAAATTTCAGGAACCATGCCAGCCAATAAGATACTGCTATTACGCAGGCATCTATCAGCACCTGTAAACGGTTAAAGTATTTCTGGTTATCTTTAATCACGTTATGATCACCTTTAGACCCTTCCACGTTATTACTATACAATATTAAGCCTAATTAGGCAACAAAAGATTTTTTTCGACATCTAGCTGGTCAGCCGCCGAATGATATTCAGCCACAGCTGCCCCTGTATTGCCGCATAGTTTTTCAGATTGTGCAGACGAAAGGTAACTTTCTTTCCCTGCTCCTTAGCCTGCTTCGAAAGCAGAAAACCATTCTTAATACCAGCCACATACTCCCTGCCAAAACCCCTTGCCGCAAAGAACACAATCTTTGCCCCAAATCCCAGCATCAGCAGTGGTAAATTCAGGATCAGCTGCGCAATTGGCATGTTTTTATACAGCATGTAAATATTATTTCTGGAGGAATAGCGAATCTTAAATTGATTATATCGGGATCCTGACGTTCCGCTTCCGATATGATATACGATCGAATCGGGAATAAACCAGTTCTCATAGCCTTGAATTCGAGCCCGGTATCCAATATCAGTATCTTCCAGATAGGCAAAATGTTCTTCATCAAAAAGTCCGATTTCATCCAGTACCGAACGGCGGTATATAGAAGCACCGCCACAGGTGGAAAACACCCGGCATGACCGATCATATTTCTGTTCTGGCCTTCCTTTGCCTCTGGCATATGCCCAGCCCAAAGCGTTATAAAGATTACCGGCATCATCAATACAGTCCCGGTTATGAAACTGGAGCATTTTGGCCCCACAGGAAAATGATTTCTTCCTGCACTTGATCGCATTCAATAATTTGCCAACAAAATCCGGATCCACCTGAGTGTCATTATTTAGCAGAATCACATAAGGCGTGACACTGGCGCGGATTCCTTCATTAACCGCCCGGCAAAACCCGGTATTTTCTTTCAGGACAATAACCTGAACCTCCGGATACTTTGTTTCTACCAACTGCCGGCTTCCATCGGTAGAGCCGTTATCAACTAAAATAACCGCAAAGTCCTTCATATTCTGTTCTCTGATACTGTCCAGGCATACCCCGACAAAATCTATTCCATTGTAGTTCGGTATAACTACGGTTACTTCCTGCATGACTTCTCCTTACTATCCGGACATGGAAAATCACTATGCGCATGAGTATATTATGCCCGAAGTGAATAATTCCACTTACTCAATGTGAGATTTTTATTATAAAATGGATCTCCATCTTTTAACAGTTTAATCCATCTGCTCCGCATAAACTCAATTTCGGTCTGAAATCTATGCACCTTTTCCACCGTATCTTCTTTCCCGCGGGATTTTGATTCAAAATGGTACAATTCCACCGCCGGGTTATAAACGACCAGATAGCCTGCCTGAATAGTCCGCAGGCAAAGGTCCACATCGTTAAAAGCAACACTTAACTCTTCTTCAAATCCCTCTGCATCCTCAAATGCACTTCGCTTCATCATCATGCAAGCAGCCGTAACAGCACTATAATTAAGCTGAATGGAAGCTTTATGCAGATATCCGGTTCGACTCCGCGGCATGTTCAAAAAGGCATGTCCGGCGATTCCGCCAATGCCAATAATGGTTCCGGCATGCTGGATGGTATCATCCGGAAAATACAGCTTCGCTCCGGTGATCCCCACTTCCGGACGCTGGCAGTTGCCTAAGAGTTCTTCAATCCAATGGCGCTGAATAATTTCCACATCATTATTCAGGAATATCAGATATTCCCCTTTTGCTGCTTTTGCCCCATAATTATTAATCGCCGAATAATTAAATTCCCTGTCCCAGGTAATTACCGAAATATTCGAAATGCTTTCTAATTCATTATAATACTCAAAGGTTGTTTCTTCTTTACTGTTGTTTTCCACAATAATAATCTCATAATTTTCATAGGTAGACTCATTCTGGATAGAACTTATACAACGACTCAAAGTCTGACTCTGGTCTTTATTCGGAATAATAATTGATACCAGAGGATTACCCTGAACCGGATATTTAACCCGATAGAATCCCATATCCATTGTATGGCTGACGATCCCAACAGCATTCGTTCGCTTAAGATGGGCTTCAAGGGCTCTTTTCCCGGCATCAAATGCGTACATCTTGCTGGTCGGGTTATCTGCCGTAGAAGCCCTGTGGGTACGCCAATGGTATAACACCCTCGGAACATGACAAATTCTCCTCGCTGCTTCCACGCAGCGGAAAATAAAATCATAATCCTGGGCACCATCAAATTCTTTAGAAAAACCTCCGGCCTGCTCTACCAGGGTTCTTCTGACCACTAGAAAATGACAGATATAATTGTTTGAACGAAGCAGATCAATACTAAAATCCGGTTTGAAATGAGGCTGAAAATGTTCGGTTAAATCAGTCGTTACCTTATCTTCATCGGTATACACCACGTCTGCATCATCATAGGCAGTGATTGCCTTTGCCACTTCAAATAAAGCATCACAAGCTAACAGATCATCATGATCCAACAGCCCGATAAACTCTCCTCTTGCCATCGCAAATGCCGCATTGGTATTCTCGGCAATGCCAAGATTATCGGTAAGATTTTTATAGCGAATACGCTTATCCTGATCGGCATACTCTTTTAAGATGCGCCCCATCATTTCATCTTCCGGGCTTCCATTCGCAATACAAAGTTCCCAGTTAGAATAGGATTGCGCAGTAAGCGAATCTATCATCTGGCGAAGAAAGACTTCCGGCGTACGAAATGCCGGCACCACCACACTTATCAAAGGGTTCTTGTCCCATTTTACTTTTCTTTGTCTGCCCAGTTCTTCCTTGCTGACACGATGTTTTTCAAACCATGGTCCATAAGGAACTTCATCCGGCTCCATCCGTTCCGAAAGGCGGATAAAAAACTCACGGAAACCATAATGTTTCAGATACCGCAGCCCTTTAATGATATTATAAGGTCTGATTTTTTTTAAATACTGCAACCATTTGCTCATGGTTTACTGCTCCTTTATTAACGAAAATCGTAACTGTTCAGTACCTTCACAATTACACGCTGCGCGGGATACTGCCTACTGAATAGTCACCGGAAATCTTCAAACTGTATAATTGCTTTTACTACTTCATCTGCCTGTTCAAGTGACATGTTGTAAAACATCGGAAGCCGCATCAGCCGTTCACTTTCTTTGGTAGTAAAACAATCCTCACCATGAAATCTGCCATATTTCTTCCCCGCTGGCGACGAATGCAGCGGAATATAGTGAAATACACACATAATTTCCCTGGCTTTCAGATATGCTATCAACCTGGTCCTGGTTTCTAAATCTTTTACTTTTATATAGTACATATGAGCATTATGCACTGCATCCGGAGAAATATACGGACGCTCTATCACCCTCTTTTCAGCAAGGGCTTGCAAATGCTCATGGTAATGATCATAAATCGCCTTTCGCTTATCATTAATAGTATCTGCCTCTTTTAACTGGGCATACAGATACGCTGCATTTAAATCACTAGGCAGATATGAGGAGCCATATCCCACCCAGGTATATTTGTCAATCTGACCACGGAAAAACTTACTGCGGTTCGTTCCTTTTTCACGCAGCACTTCTGCTGCTTCCAATTTTGAATCATCCTGAAACAGCAACGCCCCGCCTTCACCCATGGAATAATTCTTCGTCTCATGAAAACTATAACATCCATAGTCGCCGATCGTTCCCAAAGCTTTCCCTTTATAGAAAGCATTGACTCCCTGCGCCGCATCTTCAATTACCACCAGCTGATGCTTACGGGCAATTGCCATGATCACATCCATCTCACATGCCACACCGGCATAATGTACCGGCACAAGAGCTTTGGTCCGGTCAGTTATAGCCGCTTCAATCTTCGTTTCATCGATATTCATCGTATCCGGACGAATATCCACGAAGACAATCTTCGCCCCACGAAGTACAAATGCATCTGCCGTCGATACAAAGGTATAAGAAGGCATGATCACTTCATCACCCGGCTGAATCTTGGTCAAAAATGCTGCCATCTCAAGAGCATGGGTACATGAAGTCGTCAGCAGCGCATGCCGGCTGCCTAAAGCTTTTGTCATCCACTGTGAGCAGAATTTGGTAAATGGCCCATCACCGCATAGTTTACCGTTTTTAATAGCTTGTTCCATATATTTCATCTCAGTGCCAACCACCGGCACCCGGTTAAATTCAATCATAAATCAGACTTCCTCTATATTGTATAGATAATGATTCCGGCAATAATGATCAGATTACCGATAACCTTTCCTTTAGTAATTTTTTCTTTCAAAACAAAATACGACAGCATTAATACAAACACATAAGCGAATGTATCCAACACCGGTCCATACTTCATATCCACCTGCGTATAAGCATAGGTATTCAAAAGAAGCACCCCAAAAAACAAAAAGTAAGCTAAGATAACCCGCCAGTTTAAATATTCAAAGATAGGATGGCTATACGTTCTATTCGCGCTTTGCTTGAGCAAGACCTGAGAAATCGCAGTAAAAAATGTACCGCCGACCATTAATAACATGAACCATCTATTCATATTGCTGCACCACCAATACTCCGATCAACACCACCATAATACCAACGATATTCCGAACTGACAGACTTTCATGGAAGATCGCAACTGCCCAAATCTGTGACCAGAGAATCGCAACACTTTTATTGGCATATGCCGTTGTCAGGGAAAACTTCTTAATTACCTGCTGCCAGGCAAGTGCATAAATGCCACAATTGGCGATCATTAATAAAAGCAGGAGATAAAATATCCATGACTGCAGTCCATTCTTATTGTACTGTATGGATGCCATCTTAGATAAGACACTGGTAAAAGAAAAAAGCAGAATATTCAAATGTAATTGGATATAACTTCTTGCTTTGCCCATAATCTCCCTCCCGAATGAGGCTTAGGTTATCTTCATATCTCCCCTTCGACTCACTTTCTGCTATCTGTAATAATAGGGTATATCCATAAATGTACCATTGCCGATTATATCACGATTTGCCCATTTCATCAACTAATATCCGAATATCAGTTGAAAAGAAAAGCCGATAATGATATGATAATGAAAGCAAAAATACAATGTTTCATTAAAGAAGAAGAGGTTAAAAACGAATCTTTTAACCTTAAATTTATGAATCCAATGGACATGCCAATATGTCTCCAGGATTCATTTAGGAGGCAAATTATGAGTCTGTATTCGGTAGTGATTCCGGTATACAATTCTGAGCATACATTAGAGGAATTATATGAACGCCTGAAAAATGTATTTGACGAAACACTAAAAGAAGATTTTGAGCTGATTCTGGTAGACGATGGTTCCAAGGATCAGTCCTATGCCATTATGCAGAATTTACGAAGCGCGGACAAGCGGGTAAAGATTATCCAGATGGCCAAAAACTTTGGACAGCATCCCGCACTTCTATGCGGTTTTTCTTTTGCCAAGGGTGATTTTGTCATCACCATGGATGATGATCTACAGCATCCCCCGGAAGAAATCCCGAAAATGACTGCAGTGATGAACGAGCGCGATGATGTAGATGTTATCATCGCCAAATATGAAGGTCGTCAGCATGGCTTCATCCGCCGTCTGGGAACAAAGTTCTCGGTATATGCTACTTCGAAAATGTTAAGAAAAGATCCTGAACTGGAGATCACCAGTTTCCGTTTGATCCGTAAATTTATCGTGGATGCGTTGCTTAAGACAAATACCCACCTTCCCCAGATTGGCAATCTGCTGGTTCAGACTTCTAACCGGATTATTAATGTTCCCGTAAGACATGATGCCAGAACATACGGGAAAAGCGGTTATCCGTTTATCCGGCTGGTTAAGGATCTGATTTTTGATATTACCAACCACAGTGCTTTTCCGCTTCTCGTTGTACGGGATATTGGATTTGCCGGTTTTATTCTCAGTATTTTACTGGCACTCTACTTTCTGGTGCGGTTTTTTCTCTACGGCGCATCGGTAGAAGGCTGGACTTCATTGATGCTGATTACCCTGGCTGGTTTTAGTTTAACATTGCTTTCTCTTGGCGTCATTGGCATGTATTTGATGAATATTTTAAATGAATCGAAAAAAATGCCGCATTATACAATCCGTAAAAAGGATTTATCCTGAAAGTGTGAAAAATAATTTTCACATCTATCTATATGTGCTGTAAAGCGCGCACACAAGGGAGGTTACTATGGAAATCGGAGGTTATTTGGAACTGGAGTCGTTCAGAAAGCAGCCATATTATCCTGACTTATATGCTGTTAACTTTGGGCGGACAGCTCTCACCTGGCTTCTTCAGGCACTAAAGTGTACGACACTTTTTGTGCCTTACTTTTTATGTGATTCGGTTACTGAAAAATGCGAGTTGGAAGGATACAAGCTGTCTTATTATTACGTAGATGAACAGCTTACACCGTTGCTCGAAGCCCCCCTTCCAACAGACAGTTATCTGTATCTGGTCAATCACTATGGACAGCTGACCGATGAAAAAATCCAACAATACAAAAAACAATACATGAGAATTATCGTCGATCATACACATAGCTTCTTTCAGCGCCCGTTAGAAGGTATTCCCACCCTCTATTCCTGCCGAAAATTCTTCGGTGTCAGTGATGGTGCATATCTCTATTCGGATATAGCACTGCCGCTTGTTCCTGACCGGGATATTTCTAAGGACCGGATGGAACACCTGTTGGGCCGCATGGAAGGCAATGCATCGGATTACTATCACATTCTCCATCAAAATGCGAAAACATTCTCAAAAGAACCAATTAAAAGAATGTCAAAGCTGACCGCGAATATCCTCGGGGCTATCGATTATGAGCAGGTGCGTTCAAAGCGTAATGAAAATTATCACACACTGCATCATCACCTGAATAAATATAATCCGCTGGATTTTATCGCTGCCGATGGTCCTCTGGCTTATCCTTTCTACCATCCGCAGGGGCTTTTTATCCGTAAAGAACTGGCACGCAGAAAAATCTACGTGCCTGCTTACTGGAAGAATGTCATGGCGTCCATGCCGGAAGATTCGGTCGAATACCGATATGCCGCCAACATTCTGGCACTTCCCTGTGACCAGCGTTATACATCTTCACAGATGGAATTAGTGTCAGATATATTGCTTTCATTATTAAAGAAATACGGAGTATCGCATTTATGAATAATAACTTAAAAAAAATATTAATTCTGGGATCATTGGACGAATTTACCAGCCTGGTGCAGATGGCTCAAGCAGAAGGGATTTATACAATTGTCTGCGACGGTTATCCCAATGGACCAGCCAAGAAAGCATCCGATGCATTTTATGATATCGATGTCCGCCAGATCGATGCAATTGCAGATATTTGTGTGAAAGAAAAAGTTGAACATATTATTACTTCATTTTCTGATTTACTTTTTGAATGCATGGTGAAAATTGCTGACAAAGCTCATCTTCCCTGTTACCTGCTTCCGGAACAGCTTCCTTATTATCGGGACAAAGCGGTTATGAAGGCACTGTTTGAAAAACTGGACATCCCGGCGCCTCGTCACATCCGCCTAACAAAAGATTTCGCTGATGAAGCTTTTTCGGGAATGACCTTTCCCGTGGTAACCAAGCCTCTGGATATGTATGGCTCAAGGGGACTCTTTGTACTATATAATATTGCACAGGTACGTTCTTATTTTGATCACGTCTGTGCGTCATCGGATATTAAGGAAATTCTGGTGGAGGAATATAACACGGGGTATGAATTCAATATGATGACTTGGGTCTTGAATGGGCAGGTACATGTCCTTAGTATCGCCGATCGGGAGAAAACTGCTACCGAAACCAGGGATGTCCCATATAGCTCAAGAAATGTGTATCCTTCTTGTCTGACAGAGCATGTGTACGATGAGGCAAAACGGATTTTGAGTTGTTTTATTGCTGCTACCGGTCAGACCAACGGACCTTTATGTATGCAGTTCTTCTGGAAGCCTGAAGACGGAATTCAAGTATGTGAGATTGCCGGACGTTTTTTTGGCTATGAGCATGAACTGCTGGAATATAGCAGTGGACTTTCTATTGAACAGTTACTTTTGGATTCACTTTACAATAAGGAAGAAGTTGAAAATGCATTGAAAAACCACTCACCATTTATGAATCGGCACAGTGCTGTGCTCTACTTCCAGGCTCGGGAAGGGATTATCCGGGAGCAGTGGTCAGCGTCGGCTATTGCAGAGCGTAAACATGTAAAGAAATTGCAGCTCTTTTACAAAGAAGGGGAGCATGTCACCCCTCATGGCCCACAACCTTATGCCGCCAGGTGCTATATTACTGCAAAAAGCCGGCGGGAATTAGATCATGAAACAGAAAAGATTGTGAGGAAAATGAGCATTAAGGATGCTGCCGGTAAAGAGCTTTTATTTCGGAATGTGCTTGGGGCGTATTCCCGATGAGCCTTGAAAGGTATGCTTCAAAAACTTGTGGTCATTCTTATGATTTCCATATCAAACGCTTTGAGTATAGCTGCTATTTAATGCATTGATTGTCTCCGTATAATGTTTCTGCAATTCATATATACTTTTAAAGCTGCTGCTAATCTCCGCACATATATTATTCTGTTCAAAAACTTTTTTCAGTTCATTATTTACATTACATGATCCGATGTCTGAACCAATAATAATTATGATGTAATCAGAATAAATCGCGTATCTACTGGTGATCTGCAGCTGCTTAAACAAATCCCTGTAATATGAAAGTCTGGTATGCTCAGGGGCACACCTGGTTGTATCTACGACTGCTAAATAGAGATTGTCTTTAAAAATGTTATAGATATTTGTAATATGATCTGAAAAAAGAACAAAATCATTTATATTGCCATCAATCAACCTGCTTATAAGCGTTTCTGAAAACGCTTGACCGTAGTTATTGTAAAACTCACTTTTACCAAACTCGATAGAAAGCTTTGTGCAAAAGGCTCCAACAAGCGCCAATTCATCATCCTCAAACGCTTTATTACAGTCCACTATCCTTAAGCAGGCAACCATAATATTATCTTTATTATAAATTTTCCCTATAATTCTTCTATATTTTAATTTTGGGCTATCAAGAAAAGTACATGTGTTCGTATTTAATATGGCATCAATAAAACCTTCATTTTTAAAAAACTCGATTGTCTCATTACTCACTGTTCCATATGTGATATATTCTTTCCAAATAGAATCGTCTGACTCCACGTTTTCAATACACGCCACCACTTCAAAATCTATATCATGAATTAGCATAGGATTGCCAAAAATTTTATATGCCATGTTTAAAAGATACTGTACGCCCATACCATTTTTAACCGCCGCTATCTGTTTCATTGTGTTAATTGCGTTTATATCATATGGAAAAATCCGTTGATCGCTTTTGCTTTCTAAAAGAAATTGCATTGATTTTAGGGCTTCCGCATAGTATTTCCGCAGCTCAAATAGATTCTCAAACCTACCGCTGATTCCGGCATACATATTATTCTGTTCAAAAATTTCAAGCAGTTTATTTAATTCTCTGCCTATATTAAGAGTCTCTTCATCTGTACTAATAATAATCAAAATATAATTAGAATAAATTGCATATTTATGCGCAGGCTGTATTTGTTTAAATAAATCTCTAAAATATACAAGTTTGGAATAACCAAAGTTACCTTGGGATATATCTATCATTGATAAATAGAGATTGGATTTAAGATTATCATAGATGATCGCTACTTGGCCCATATCAAGCTCTCTATCAAAATTTCCATCAATTAAATTCTTTATTATACTCTCTTGATGTGTCTGTTCATACTCTTGATAAAACTCATTTTCATCGATTTCTCTGGTGATCAATTTACAAATGGCTTCAAAAACCACCCCATCATTGGCTTCAAACGGTTTATTACATGCTACAATCACAAGATTAGCAACATGGGAATTGTTTTTACTAAAAACCTTCCCCGTAATCCTGTCATATTTCAATTTGTCACTACTCATAAAAGTGATTCTTTGGGCATTGGCGAACTCCTCAATAAAACCTTCTTTTTTGAAGAATTCCTGCGTTTCCTTGCAAAACGTCTTATGTGTAATTATCTCATTCCAAATGGGATCATCTGTGATAGTCTCAGTATACGCCAGTAATTCATATTCCGTATTAAACATTACGATAGGATTCTTCAGTATTTTATGCGCCTCGTCTAAAAGATTTTTTATTCCTATCCCATTCTTAAGCTTTTTTACCTGTTCCATCATGTTGATTAGATTCCTCATCTTAAAATTTCCTCCTGAATATTTACATTTCTTCTAATTTACCATTCTTGAAACTTATTAATAATCTCATAAAGATATGTATTCATTAGATGTACATCCGCTGGGAACTTGTTATTTACCTGCCATGAAAGATAACTGATCATACCACCGGCACAAAAATTCGCTAATACAACATTCTTAGAACAAATCTCCTCGTCATCCTTCTTTTCAATATTCATATTTAATGTCGAAAGCACGAAATCAAATAATATACCTAATGTCTCATTATCCGCCTCATAAAATAAGTGATTAAGTACTGATTCATTCTCATGTATATGGTAATTGACTACTTTTTCTATCTGATTATAGTTATCAGCGATATGCATATTTTTTGACCATAAATCCATCAACCAATACTTCAACAGGTCATATTTGTCTAAATAGTAAGTATAAAAAGCGGCTCTGCCAATTAATGCTTCCTGACATATATCTGTCACTGTTATTTTCTTGAAATTACGGTTGCTAAGAAGTGAGTATAATGCGGTATACAATAATTTCCTTGTCTTTTTTTTTCTTAAATCTTCCTTCTTAATGCTAATAGACATTTTACTCCCCTACTTAATATTTAACTTTTTACTTTAATGATATTTTACTACAAAATATAAGCATATTCCAGTACAATAACCCCCTTCTCTACTTTATATAGCTTCTTTTTGATTGTTAATTACCAAAACTATACTTTCAGCAATTATTGCAATAAATTCCGAGTTTTGAGGTCTCTTTACCGATAATACAAATAAGTCAGATCGTACTTTTTCCTGATTGAATAGATGTATTCTTTTCCAACCGGCTTCGATTGAATGGCGAATTGCGCGTTCAACACTGCCGACGGATACTTGATGCGCCTTTGCGATATCCGGATAGATGTTCTTGGTAACAGGCATCTCTTCTAAAGGATTATTAATTTTTATAATGATCGCTTCTCTCAAATAGATATATCCTCTATGGTTTGGCGGAATTCCTAATCTCAATAATGTATTTGAGATTATCATCATAAGGTCACTTTTGTTAAAATCCCCCCTGTTAATCGCAGCTATAAAGCTGTAATTGTTTTCCAAAATCATTTCAAATAAATAATTCATTGAATAAAACATAATTCCCCCCCCTTTAATACATACTTTACCTAAATAGTACATATTTTTCAAAAAAATGTCAATTTACATATAAACCTGGAAAGTACGATAACATACAAAACAGTGAAATCGTCAAAAATATGTTACAGTTCAGCCTTCGTCTGAACTGCAGCCAAGATGCACAGAAATTCTGTAAACAGCAATTTTAGCGGCAAGCTATCCTCATATATTTATGAAATCCATAACCTTCCCCACAATCCGAAGCCCCGGCTTCAACCAAAACGACTCCAACCTCCGACTAACCTTCTGAAGCTCCTTCCGAATCGGTATATGCTGAGGACAATGCCTCTCGCATTTCCCGCACTTCACACAATCACTGGCATAATGCGTCTCCCCCTTTCCAACCCCACCAGTACTCAACACATACTGCTGCAGCCCCGCAAATCTCCCAAACGCAAAAGTGGCATTATAAGCAGCAAAACAAGCCGGAATATTAATCCCTTTCGGACAAGGCATACAATAATTACAACCTGTACAAGGTACTTTATAAGACTCGTTAAAAATTTCAATCACCTTATCAATAACCTTATTCTCTCTAATCCCAAACATCCCTGCCCGAGCCCGATGCGCCAAAGCAGTGTTCTCTCTCACCTGCTCCATGCCATTCATCCCGGACAATAACAATGTAACCTCCGGCTGGTTCCATAACCAATTGAGTGCCCAGGCCGCCGGTGACTTCTTTTCATCCACTTTCTTAAGCAGCGCAACCGCCTTTAGCGGCAGGCCATTCGCCAGCTTCCCACCAAGCAACGGCTCCATAACGAATACAGATAAACCTTTCTCCGCCGCTTTTTTAAGTCCAGTCTCTCCTGCCTGATAATTTACATTAATATAATTATACTGAATCTGGCAAAAATCCCAATCATACGCATCCACTAATTTTATAAACTCATTCGTCGGACCATGAAAAGAAAATCCAACCTGCCGAATCTCGCCAGCAGCTTTCTTCTTTGCAATCCACTGCTCAACCCCTAATTCACACAACTGCTCCCACTGTTTACAGTCACTGATCGCATGAATAAAATAATAATCGATATGATCTGTCTGCAGCCGCTTCTTCTGAATCTCAAAAAATTTATCAAAATCCTCATACCTTTTACATTGTGAAAACGGAAGTTTAGTCGCAATATACACTTTAGAGCGCATCCCATTCTTCTTCAGAACAGCTCCCAAGGTCTCCTCACTCCCCGGGTAAAGATAAGCGGTATCAAAATAATTGACCCCTCTCTCAATCGCTTTATTGATCAACTGCTCCGTCTTCTTCACATCAATCTGCCCCAGATTCCGGGGGAATCTCATACATCCAAATCCCAGCACAGACAACTGATTGCCCGACTTCTTATCTTCACGATATTGCATATACCTATCCTCCGTTAACTACCAGAGGACTCTTTCTAAGAGTCCTCTAACACGCCGGTAAAAACACGCTGAAATACGTATACAGCGCTCCCAGCACCACCAGTACCGATGCTGCCATATACAGCACCTTTGAAATCCCTTCATTCTTGATAAACTTATTTAAAATATTCCCATACCCATAAGTCACAAAATACATCAGGGGAATTATCCCCGGCAGCATATATCTTCCCTGTGCCTGAAATTCACTGCAATACGCATAATAAATCAGCAGTATAAAGGGAAACACCGCTGCAATCAGCATACACCAATGGAAAACACTTTTTTTCTGCCAGCATCTATTCTTCTTTGTCACCGTAACGATTAGAATCTCCTGTCCGATCTTACGTTTTTGCGCAATTATCCTTTCTTTCGCCAAGGAAAATGTTTCCCTGCTCCGAATCAGCAAACCGCAAAGTCCACCACCGAAAAACAGAATATATATTTTACTCAGCAAAAATGGCATGAACACCGTCATATAACCAAAAGTACCCACAAAACTAACCAAAACCGTAATCAGCCAATTATGTTCCCAGTCACCTGGAACATATAAGAACATTCCAAATATGCTCATTCCCAGCTTCTGCATCGTTGGCCGGTTAGAAGGTTTGTAGATATCCTGTGCATACATTTCGGCATACATCGAAGAAGTACGCATCCCCAGAATATCTCCGTCATAGATAATGTAACTCCGTATAAACCACCATCCAGCCAGTAGCAGCACAATTCCGGTAATCAAAGCACCTCTGAAAAACAGAAACTTAATACCTCCCTTTTTACCCCTGCACATCAAAATTGTAACCCCAAAAAACAGGATACTGCACAGAATTACTCCATATGCATTATAATAAGACAATGCACACAGCCCAATCCCCACTGCCAGGCCAATACAAGTCTTCAAAGACCAGTCATCCTCCAGGCTGCGCACCCACATCAAGAACATCAATGCCGTAGAAAATAGCGCCAGTCCATCATTATTTACATAAGAAAACACAAACAACGTTCCCGGTAAAAACATGATCAGCACCGCAAACAACCATCGCTGAACACCCGGAAACAGACGTCTGCCAATCCTCAATACCAAAAATGCCATTCCCGTACCCAACAGCACATTCACCATCCGCGCCGCCACTAATACAGCAAAAGCATCAGCCGTGAACAAACTAACTATTTTAGCCGGCACCGCCGCCAACATATAAGCAAATATCGGATTAAACGCATAGGATATCCCCCACACACAATCCCTGATCTCGGGATCTCCGCCATGAGGGATTGTGCCGTTTTTCATCAGGTATTCTACAATCTGATAGCGCATAGATTCGTCCGGCGATACATTATATGGCTGAACCACCACCCAGGCAATCAAGAAAATAAAAACCAGCCCACAGAATCCCGCTTCCATATAAAAATTCTTCTTCAGTCGTTTCATAAATCCTACCATTTACACACTACGGATAATTTTCAGATAACGTGTCAAAGCATCCTGCCACGCAGGCAAACGTTTAAAACCATTGACATCCAGCTTATCCTTATTCATGCGGCTATTATACGGACGTTTTGCCTTTGCTTTCGTATACTCAGCAGTTGTCACCGGAACCACCGTGACATTCATCCCCGCCTGTTTAAAAATCTCACATGCAAATTCATACCAGGAACAAAGCCCTTCATTCGTCGCATGATAAAACCCATATTTATCAGTTTCCACCATATCCACCAACAAAACAGCAAGATCATAAGTATAAGTAGGCGATCCAACTTGATCACAAACCACCGTTAACTGATCTTTCGTTTCTCCCAGATTCAGCATCGTCTTAATAAAGTTCTTACCATTAACCCCAAACACCCAGGCAATCCGCACAATATAATACTTATCCAGATATTTCGTTACCGCCAGTTCACCTTCATACTTAGTCTGCCCATACACATTCATCGGATCCTGCTTATCATCCGGCTCCCACGGACGAGTTCCCTGACCATCAAAAACATAGTCCGTACTGATATAAATCATCTTCAGATCCAGATTTTTACAGACCTTCGCAATATTCTCAGTTCCATCTGCATTACCTTCCTGCAGATTTCCTCATTATCTTCCGCCGCATCCACCGCCGTATACGCAGCACAATGAATAACTGCCTCCACATTGGCTTCAGCAATCCCTTTTTCCACAGCTTCTGCATCAGTAATATCCATCTCTTCCACATCTACACCAACTGCTTCATGCCCTCTTTTTCCCAACTCATTAACAACATCATATCCCAACTGTCCCTTTACTCCTGTTACTAAAACTCGCATGTCCTTTCCTCCATTTCTTATATGAAATTAAATCGTCCGCCATGCAAAACACTCCATTTAAATATAGCAAATATAGCATAACTATCACATTCTTTTTAACGAAAAATCCTGACTATCCAACGTCAAATTCGGATTATAATACGGATCCCCCGTACGGAAAATCTCCGGCCATTTCTTTTCAAATATCGCAATCTCCCGATTAAACCTGGCCACCTTCTCCGGAGTATCTTCCAATCCTCTGGATTTCGATTCATAATGATACAACTCAGCATAAGGATTATACACCACCAGATAACCAGCTTTTCCCACCTTCATACAAAAATCAATATCATTAAAGGCTACCTGCAGCTCTTCACTCAATCCACCAACTTCTTCGAATACCAGCCGCTTCACCATCATACAAGCAGCTGTTACAGCCGTGTAATCCTGGGCACAGATAATTCGGTGGCAGTATCCGGTATAACCCCTCGGCTGCATAACGAAACAATGTCCCGCAATTCCACCAAAGCCAACCACAACACCCGCATGCTGAATAGTATCATCCTCAAAATACAATCTGGCTCCTACCGCTCCCACATCTTCCCGCATGCAGTAACCAAGCATTTCTTCCAGACAATCCGGATTGATAATCTCCGTATCATTATTCAGCAACAGGAAATACTCTCCCTTAGCATGCTGTGCACCAAAGTTATTAATTAATGAATAATTGAAAACACTATCCCAATACACTACTTTCGCCTTAGGATTACTGGCTTCCAGCTCTTTATAGTATTGGAATGTCCCTTCCTCAGTACTGTTATTCTCAACAATAATGTATTCATAATGCTTATATGTTGATTTTTCTTCAATAGACGAAATACAACGCTCCAGATCATCGGTATGGTCTTTATTGGGAATAATAATGGAAATCAGCGGGTCATAATCCCGGATAAATTTCGTCCGGTAAAGCCCCAGATATTCTCCCTTACTCACTTTGGCCTTAATTCCAATCCGCTCATAATGAGCCTGCACTGCCCTTTGCCCGGCATCAAAAGCGTATAACTTGCTTTCCGGATTTTCTGCCGTAGAATCCTCATGACTGCGCCAGTGATACAGAATCTTCGGGATATGATGGATTCCCTTGCTGACCTCAATGCACCGGAAAATAAAATCATAATCCTGGGCACCGTCAAACTCACTTCTTAACATCCCTGCCTGGTCAATCAGTGTACGCTTTGCCACAAATAAATGACAGATATAATTTACCGTACACAAAAGGTCAATATTAAAATCCGGTTTGAAATGAGGCTGGAAAAATTTATTGCCATCCATCGACATCTTATCTTCATCTGAATATAATACTTCAATGTTCGGATTTTCATTCAGTGCTTTCGCACATTCAAATAACGCATTCGGTGTAATCTCATCATCATGGTCGGCAAATACGATGTAGTCGCCAGTTGCTACGCCGATCGCTGTATTAGTATTTTCTGATATACGCTGTGCCTTTTCATTGGCAATGACGTGAATTCTGTCATCCGCGGCAGCGTGTCTCGCAAGTACCGCTGCAAGCGGTGAATTTTCTCCACTTCCATCCGAAAGACAAAGTTCCCAGTTATCATATGTCTGCTCTTTTACCGATCTGATCAACTGCTCCAGATAGGGCACCGGCGTCTTGTATAGCGGCACTACAATGCTGAATTTAGGGCGATACGAAAATTCCACTGTTTTCTGTTGGTCTAATTCTGCCTTTGTCGGCAAATGCTTTGGCAGCCATTTGGAATAAGAAACCGGTGCCTTTTTCATACCGGCAACTTTACCGGCGGTCTTCACGAATAAAGCCTTGGCACCGTGAGTTTCCAGGTATCGGATACCTTTCCCGGCATACTTTTGCACACGGTTTTTGAATACTGCCACAGTCTGCATTGGCACTGGATGTACTGCTTTAACATTCCCACTGCGAAACACCAGATATACCACCCTGGTTTTTATATTGGTCAATTCAATAAAGAAACCACATTTTATATCAATATCAGTTTCCTTAAACATTTGGGCGACATCCACCCGGTTATTGCGCTGAATGTCACAGGGAATTCGCTTACCGCCTTCATCATAGACACAGACCTCTACCGGCTCAGAAAAAGCAACCCAACCGCGCAGGCGGCATGTTTGTGCAGATGCACTGGATTTCTCTTCTTCGATAAAATAGAAAGGTTTTCCCATTCGTTTTGCCAAGTCAGCTGTTTTGATAGAAAACCACAGAATCCGTTCTTTTCCCAACACGGCATAGATTTTCAGGCGCTTATACTGTTCCAGGCGGTCCGGTAATGTCACCGTTACCGTCACCTTTTTCCCCTGCATCAGATCCAGATCCTGAAAACGCTCCAACGCACTGGTATTCTCCCAATCTTCAATCGTGCATGCCTGGATCTTTTGTGTATCCAGATACACTTCCAGCTCGTGCTCTTTCGGCCAGCTTCCCTGCAATATATAGACGTTCGGCCAGGTCAGATGAAACCGTTCTCTTTTTACTTCAAACAACTCTCGCTGCATATCTTACCGTCCTTTGGTTTCTTCATTTTCAAAAATTAATTTTTCAGCACTTCCCCGCAAGCTGCAGTTACCATCTGCCAAGGTCAGGTTGGGGTTGTAATAAGGATCCCCCTGATCCAGTATTTCTTTCCACTTCTTCTGGAAGCATCTTACCTCTTTACGGAAGCGCTCAAGCTTCTTGGGCGTGTCTTCGGCACCTCTTGACTTGGATTCATAGTGATATAATTCTGCATAAGGGTTAAATACCACCAGTTTATCCATAGCCCGTACCTTCAGGCAAAAATCAATATCGTTAAAGGCCACCGTAAATGCCTCGTCAAATCCGTCGACAGCATCAAAATCTGCTTTCGAAATCATCAGGCAGGCCGCCGTTACCGCACTGATATCCTGAGCAGTCACCAAACGGGCATTGTAACCATACTCCTTACCATCAGCTTTACATAACACATGACCGGCAATCCCGCCCATACCAATGATAACACCAGCATGCTGAATGCTGTCGTCGGGGTAATAGAGCTTGGCGCCTACGATTCCCACATCCGGGCGCTGGCAATAACCCAGCATCTCCTCCAGCCAGGAAGGAGTTATAACTTCAATATCATTGTTCAGCATCAGCAGATATTCCCCCTTCGCAAAGGAAGCACCATAGTTATTGATGCTGGCAAAATTGAACTTCCCCTTCCAGGTGATTACCCGAACCTGCTGATACTTTTTCTGAATTTCTTCATAATATACAAATGTCTCCGGTTTCTGGCTGTTATTTTCAATCACCAGAATCTCAAAATTCGAATAGGTGCTCTTCTTTACAATCGAGGTAATACAGAGATCCAGATCGTCGATGTGATCTTTATTCAAGATGATTATCGATACCATAGGATTGCCCTGCACCTTGAAGATGGTCCGGTAAATCCCAAAAATTCCGGTATTTTCTACTGCCGCATCTATACCTAACCTGGCATAATGCTCCTCTAGTGCATGCTTTCCCGCATCAATGGCATACTGCTTGCTCTGAGGATTGCCGGCGGTGGAATCCGGATGGGCCCGCCAATGATACAAAGCCTTGGGAATATGTCCAATGTGGCTGGTCTGCTCACAGCAACGCAAAATAAAGTCATAATCCTGTGCCCCGTCAAATTCCTTTCGAAAATCACCGGCCTTTTCCACAATCGTTCTGCGCACCATAAAAATGTGGCAGATGTAGTTGACACTTCGCAGTAAATCGATATTAAAATCCGATTTAAAATTCGCTCCATAGTATTTCTTTCCATCCATGGTCACCTTATCTTCGTCGGTGTACAGGATGTCCAGCCGGGGATTCTCATTCAGTGCTTTGACCAGTTCATACACTGCATCCGGTGCTACTATATCATCATGGTCAGCCAGCATGATAAACTCACCAGAGGCCAGCTTAACTGCCGCATTGGTGTTCATCGATATACCCAGGTTCTCGGTCAGCTGCTGATATACAACCCGGCTTTCCCGGCCATATTTCTGCTGAATAAAGTTTTTTACCGTATCATTAGAACTGCCATCCGTTAGACACAGTTCTAACTTCCCATAGGTCTGAGTCAAAAGAGAATCCAGCATCTCTTTTAAGAAATCCAGCGGTGTATTATAAAGCGGAATTACCACGCTTATCAGCGGCTCATAACTGAACTTATGTCGGTGCTGTTCCCGCAGCTGTCTTTTGTCTGCCCGATGTTCTTTCAGCCAGGTATTGTAATCAGCATATTCCGGTTCCAACTCCCGCCGTACTTTATATATAAATTTTTTGATGCCATGCGCTTTGATATAGGCCCTGTTCTCATCCCGGCGCCGGGCTGAGAGAATTACCGCCAGCCTGCCCCGCTTGGAATGCTCATAGTCAAATTTTTTCAGGTCAACTATATATTCCTTGGTTGTCAGCTGATTAGAAAGCTGCAGCCGGATCTGACGGCATTTTACTTCTTTGCGGACAATCTGCACCCGAAAACCGCTTTGCCGATTCTCTTCTTCCAAATTATGAGCCTTATTAACATCGGTACGGATAATCCGCATCATTTTATAAGGAACTGGTTTTCCTTCCTCATCTGCCAGCTTCAGCGTTTCATCCTGGAAATGGCCCAGCACCCAGCCTTGAATCGTCATCAAGCCATCAATCTGTTCCACAATATCAATCTTATAATCCAAAGTTACATCGCAGTACATTTGACGGATCTGACCAGTCTCTTTTTTCCAGGCACATTCCTTTGTCTCTCCACTGCTCAGATACAGTTCTAACTTTTTGTACTTTTGCCAGATTTCTTCTATCTGATCCACGTGAATACGAAATCCAATGTCCGTGCGCTTTGTTACCTGGGCAATCGCCTGCTGCGCATCCGGCCGTTCTATGACCTTAACAAGACTGGGGATTGTTTCCTGCTCATCACCTAAAAGATGAATGGAAATATCCTCTCCTCCCAGCGCCGCTGCCCAGCCTTCGATAAAGTATTCTATTTGGTTTTCACAAATTATTTCATCCAAATCAATGCTCCAGTATAGCTTTTCCATCTATTGCCTATCCTTCCTGCCTGTATCCTTTAGCTTCTGGTACGCTTTCCAAACTTTTGTGTTTTCCATTTCAATAATTATCTGTTCTTTCTGAGCCAGAATACTTTCTAGTTCCTGAATCTTCTGCAGCTTGGCATCTTCCTGATTCTTTATATCTTGCATAAAAGATACCGCTTCCATCGAAGCAGCGTCCATCTGCAGTTCCACTTCCAGTAAACGCGTATCTGCCGGAATCTCCAGAAGTAAAATCTGCGGATCTGAGGTTGCATAGAGTACTCGATTAAGTCCCTGCAACTGTCCATTAGCCACATACGGTATAATTTCCTCATCCCGGGAATCCAGCCGAAGGGTTTTGATCGTCAGAATTCCTGCCTGCTCACCAGGATCCAGACGCAGTTTTTTAACCCCGCAAGGCAATTCCATGCGAACCTGAGCCCTTCCCTGCAGCATCGGATATGAGCGGGAATCTTCCTCACAAAATTCTTCTTCTGAAGCGTAAAATATCTGAATGCGCCCATTGCGCTTATTCATCCGCTCCTGATTTATCAATTCATGTACCGACAGCATTCCTGGTGTAATATCCTCATACAGATTGCGGATTGGTACATGATTTTTTTCAATATGTTTTTGAAAATGAGCTTCCATTTTCTCGTATTGTGCAATCTCATCCAAACCGATATTCAGCTTCCGGTACAACTCGGCATCTTCAATTTTACTGCGTTTATCTCCTACTCCCACATAGTAATGGAGAATTCGGTATAATACATAATTGACTGGAATCGGAAAATCAAACGTCCATTCATAGTCAATAATATTCCATGATTCATTAATAATAACATTAGCAAATACCATGTCGATGTTAGTAACCGGTGCACAACCCAACCCTGCCGGCAGTTTTACCTCGCCAAATACCTCCACAAATTCAGGTGTAACCTGAAATTTCTGACTTTCTCCACACTTTTGAATGCTGTCCAGATAACTATCGATGGTTCTTGCCGCCAGTTCATATTCCTGACTAGCCAGCAGCTTATCCAGCAGTTCTTCCATTGTACATCCTTCCAGATATTGAAGCTCTACACCATTTTCCTGCGTTATACAGTGGTTCATGGTAATCGGCGTATTTTGGTATTGCTCACTAAGGACCTCATACCAGCGGAAGATATTCTGTATATGCATCTCTCCCTCCGGATAACAGGCAGATTTTTGTACCACTTTTTCACCGTTTTCCGTCTGTAAGATATCAGTGCGGATTGCATACTGCCGCGCTCTCTCATTGGAATACTTGGAATAAATTATCTTCTTCATGACGGTATCAGTTCCTTTCTAATGCTGAATTGTTACTCTAAAATCACCAAAAACGAATTGGAATACTGCGGAAAAAGTTCATTTTCCAGCAGGGTATCATATACTTTGGTTTCATCAAACAACTGCAGGCGTTCCCGGTCAAGATTACAGATATTCATATTCAGTTCGCCACGTGCCGGAAGATATGCATCCGAATAGATAACCATCGGAAATTTATAATCCGGATAAGGATAGTAAAAGTCTGTCTGGAAATCCCCGGCACTTTTAATTACCGTCTCCAACTCCTTTTTTGAAAAGGTGTGGATTCCTTCCGTATGAGGATAGCCTTCCAGCCCTTCAAAATAGACTCCCGTATGATCTTCGGTACATCCCGCCCAGTATTTTAATCCCAGTCGGTTTTCAATAGCGATCACAATCTTGCCGCCGGGTTTCAGATGCTTTCGGATGTTCTTCAGCATGTCTGAATATGGTGTATCCCCCCCGATATATCCCGCCGAGTACTCGAATACTCCAATCAATGTAATATAGTCGTATTGTACACTTATATTCTTTTGAATATCCTGAAAGTTCCCTACTAAAATATTTACATTCTCTTCTTTTTGATTGCGATACGCATTAATATGGCTCCGTTTTTTCGAAAGCTCAATGCAGGTAACAGACCGGGACTTTTTCGCCAATGCGCCCGTAATCGCACCGCAGCCCGAGCCAATCTCCAGCACACGGTCTGCCCTGGTTATCGGCAGCCATTCCACGATATTTTGCCGGATATGAGAAAAATGATATAAAATCGACCAGCTTTTGCGCTGGGCAATTACCTGATTTAAGTCCTTTTCTTCATAGTTCTTAGCAATTTCAAGCAGTTCATCTTCAATTTTTCCATCGCTATACAGATCCTCACCTGGATAATAGGTATAGTCCAGTGTAATATTTCCAATCTTCTCCTGCATCTGTTCGTACCTTTCCACAGCTATTCTACCACAATTTCTGAGTTCATATCATAGAAACCAACGGTATTCTTCACCGAAACCACCGTAATGTTGCACACATCATACAGGCGGTGATATACATGGAAATCACCATCCCGATATCCGGTACAGCCAAAAGACAGCAGGTATTCTCCACCCTGCAGATCCATCTCCTGGGTAAATGAAACCTCACGGATATCTCCAGTCTTCTGGGCTTTAACATCCACCGATTCGTACATCGTATTGGTTCCGGTAATCTCCGTCCCCTTCAAATCTTTAAGGGTATAAGCAAAGATTGGCTCCGCAACCATTTCGTGAAATTCAACTTTCATTTTAATCGTAAACTGTCTACCCTTTTCGATAGTATTGGTGCAGATTCCTGCCTCATCCAACACCGCAAAGTCGATAATCTCGGCACGTTTTTCCCCATACTCCAGTAATTCCGGATTAGTCACCAGCACATCCCGCCAGCGCTCACCATGCTGAATTCTCTCAGCCTGGACTTTCCGTTCCTGCCCTGTTTCTTCCGATTGGTCTGGCTTGTTCCCTTCTTCCTGCCTCACCAGCAGCTTTTTATAAAGGTCAACCATCTGCTTCGGCTCGCCTTCATCCAATTTATTCCCCCGATTCAGAAGTATAACCCGATCACAATATTTGCTGATACTGCCCAGGTCGTGACTAACGAATAAAATGGTTTTACCCATTTTCTTAAATTCTTCAAATTTACGATAACACTTTGCCTGGAAAAATACATCCCCCACCGAAAGAGCCTCATCCACAATTAAGATTTCCGGCTCGATATTAATCGCTACCGCAAATGCCAGCCGCACAAACATACCACTGGAATAGGTCTTAACCGGCTGGTGAATAAAGTCGCCAATATCTGCGAAGCTTAAGATAGCATCCATTTTGGCATCGATTTCTTCCCGGGTAAATCCAATCATAGTCCCGTTGAGATATACATTTTCAAGGCCGGAATACTCCATATTGAATCCCGCTCCCAGCTCCAACAGAGCTGAAATCCGGCCATTAACGGTAAGATTCCCTCCCGATGGGTTCAACACACCGGTGATAATCTTCAGAACCGTAGATTTACCCGATCCATTAGTTCCGATAATACCTACGGTCTCTCCCTTTGTCACTTGAAAGCTAACATGATTCAAAGCATAATGCTCTTTTGCATTTACTTTCATACCCAACGTCTCTTTTAAGCGGTCAGAAGGTTTGTTATATAGTTTATACATTTTGCTCAGGT
>Ga0153922_1000091_pt1 | contig 35474 bp, 38 predicted proteins | sample TSNJ006MetaG_FD_104723 | JGI IMG/M metagenome (GOLD analysis project Ga0153922, IMG submission 104723) | Attine ant fungus gardens microbial communities from New Jersey, USA - TSNJ006 MetaG | ecosystem: Host-associated > Fungi > Mycelium > Unclassified | place: USA: New Jersey, Brendon T. Byrne... | reverse complement strand
GAGTTGGTCGTTTTCGAAATCCTCGAGCAGCATGCTGACGGTGTCCGAGGCGCATTTCTTGTTCGTCCCGATCACGCCTGATGGGCCCCGTTTGATCCATCCCGTCACATAGACACCGGTGACAGGTTGACCTGTCGTCGGTTCGACGACCCGCCCCCCCCTCATTCGGTATCGTCCGTTGCGCCGCGTCGAACGGCACATCGCGAATCGGAACTCCTCGATAACCGATCGAACGCAGAACCAGGCCAGTGTCGATGGTCTCCGTCTGGTCGGACGCCTGGGGGCGAAGAACGCCATCGCTGCCCTCGGTGAGCACATTGCGGACGACTCGTAGGCCCGTCACGTGCGCGTCGCCGAGGATTTCGACAGGCGATTCGAGGTAGCGGAACACGATCCGCTTAGGCGCGTCTGTTGATTTCATTCTCGAAAATTCTTGGGCAAGCTCGGCTTTAATTCGAACGGATGGCTCAGCCTCGCCCGAATCAATCAGCCGCTGGCTATGCTCATCCAATTCGGCCTCCTTGGGATCGACGACGATATCGACATCGGGAAGAAATCTCAGAGCAAGGAACTCGGGATTCGTGTACGCCGCCTGGGCAGGTCCGCGCCGACCAAGCACGACAACCTCGCGAACCTTACTGTCGCGCAATGCGGTTATGGCATGGTCAGCAATGTCAGTCTTGTCGAGATCATCGACGTCCGAGACGAGGATGCGGGCAACATCCAAAGCTACGTTGCCGTTACCGACGATAACGGCGCGTTCGCTGGAGAGGTCGAATTCGCGGTCTGCGTAGTCTGGATGCCCGTTGTACCACGCCACGAACTCGGTCGCCGCGTACGACCCCGGCAGATCCTCGCCTGGCACCCTCATACGCCGATCGCTCGAGGCGCCAACGGCATATATCACGGCGTGGTGGTGCCGGAGCAGTTCGTCGTGGGTCACGTGGGTACCGACCTCGACCCCGAGATGCATGCGGAACGCCGGCGTGCTCCCCATCGACCGAAATACGTCGATAACGGCTTTCGTACCCGGATGGTCCGGCGCCACTCCGGACCTGATGAGCCCATACGGAGTCAACAGGCGATCAAACATGTTTACCTGAACTCCGCTGTGGGCCAGTAGCTCTGCGGCCGCATAGCTGCCCGCCGGGCCCGAGCCCACGACGGCCACCCGCAGCGAGGAATAGTCGAATTCCCGCTTGGAATCGGTGTGCTGGGGTGCGCGCGGCTCAATCGGATACTTGTCGTAATAGGCGGCATTGATATCGAGGTAGGGCTGGGTGTCATCCTCGAGATCGAGTTCGGAGACGATAGCGTCGACCGGGCACTCGTACACGCAAGCTGCGCAATCGATGCAAGTAGCAGGATCGATATAGAGCATTTCCGTCGTCATGAACGACGCCTCGTCAGGCGTAGGATGAATGCAGTCGACCGGGCACACAGCAACGCATGACGCATCGTTGCAGCAAGCCTGCGTGATTACAAATGTCATTCACGGACTCTCTCAATCGCTAATCAGTTCCGGTAAACGAGCGACTATTTTTACTCTACGAAGCCCTCTTGCTGAGCGATCCTGGGGAGGAGCTGCTCCATCTGTTCAACAAACCGGATGCATGAGCGATGGTCCGACTTGTCGACCCGGGCCAGCGCGGCGAGCGCAGCAACTGTCGTTCCATGCAGGGCTCTGTCGCGATATCGATGTTCCCGTTCTTCCGGCGATAGGTCGGGCGCGATTTCAGATCCGGGCGAGTGGTGGGGCCGGGGGTGCGATGTCATCATCATGCTCCTCTGTGTTGTTGCGGGCGCCGTCGATGTACCGCTTACGCAACCTCGAGCTCAGCAGGCCGTAGGGCTGGATCTGGAACCTGCCGGCCCCGGCCAAAGCGATGCGCAGCGCGTCGTCGTCGACCGTGCGCGCGTCCTGCCATGCCATGCGGTCTTCGAGATTGCCGGCCGCGACAAACCGCCGGATCGCGTCCTGCGCGAGACTGTCCTCGTCCATCACCATCAGATGCCCCTCGCCCCTGAGTACCCGCAGGCGCGCGTTCCGGATGCGGTTGGTGATGAGCATCGAGTTGACGACCGGCGTCAGGGGATCGTCGTCGCCGGCGATCACCAGGACCAGGTGCGGAATCTTCGGCAGCAGGGGCAGCGACGACCAGCCGCTCAACGCCGCCAGCTGGCGCATGTAGCCGCCCACCGTCGGCGCGTAACGCAGGCGCAGCGCGCCGTGGCGCGCCAGCCACTCGGGGTCGTTGCGGGCGCGGCCGCCGGCCAGCGAACCGATCGTGAGCATGTACAGGCGCGGCGACAGGTAGCGGGTCGGCGTGGCGATGTTCACCATCGCCACCGCGTTGCCGAGGAAGCCGCCGACGCCGGGCGACGTCGCGACGAGCACCGCGCGGCGCACGCGCTCGGGCGCATCGGCGCACAGCTGCTGGACGATCATGCCGCCCATCGAGTAGCCGAGCACGTCGGCACGGTCGACCTCGAAGTGGTCCATGACGTGCGTCGCCAGGCGCGCCAGGCGCTTGAGCGACATCGGCAGGCGCGGGCTCGGCGAGCGGCCGGCGCCCGGCGCGTCGAATGAGATCACGCGGAAATCCCGCAGCGTCGACTCCAGCGTCGCCCACATCGCGGTGTGCGCCCCGAGGCCGTTGACGAGCAGGATCGGCGGGCCCTCCCCCACGTCGCGGACGAGCAGGCGATTGCCGCTCAGGCGGACGGACTCCTCGTGCTCGCGGCGCGGGCGCTTCTCGGCGGCCATGGTCATCACGTGATCTCGTCGAGGCCCGCGGCCTGCATCGCCGCATAGCGCTCATCGACGAGATGGGCCAGCACGACGAGGTCACGCAGTAGGCCGTCGTCGGGATTGCGGAGGTGGTCGCGCAGCAGCGCCTCGCCCTCGAAGCCGATGCCGGTGAACATCTCGATCGCGGCCTCGTTGTCGGCGGCGATGTTCACGGTGATCTTCTTCAGTCCGGCCTGCACCGCCTCCAGCAGCATCTGCCGTGCCAGAGCGCGGCCGACCCCGGCGCGGCGGGCCCGGGCGGCAACGACGAGGACGACCTCCGCGACGTGGCTGCTCCAGTCCGAGCCCGGGACCAGCGCGGCGAACGCGACGATCCGCCCCTCGCCATCGACCGCGCAGCGCCGGATGCGGTGCGGGTCGCAGGCCCATCGCTTTGCGATGGCCGGGTCGGTCACGTCAGACCAGAAGAACGTCCGATCCTCGGCCGGCAACGCCTTGAAGAACGCACTGAGTTCCTCGGCGTCCTCCTCTGTAATGTCACGAACTTCCACTATGCGATCACCTCACTCTGGCCCTCGAGCCAGTCGAATATGCGGGGCATGACCGCCTTGACGGCCTTGCGCCCGCTGAACAGGCTGGCGTGGCCGGCATCGACTCGCAGCAGCTCGGTCTTGGTCCCGGTCAGGACGTCGGCGATGACCGCCGTCGCCGACTCGACGCAGATGTCGTCTCGCTCGGCGATCACGGCGAGGACCGGATTGTGGACGTTGCCCAGCGACGCACGGCGGCCGCCGAGGCGCAGGCGGTCGTTGACGAACCCGTTGTCGCGCAACCATTGCCGGGTGACCTGCTCGAAGAGCGCACCTGGCATCGGGATGTGGTCCGAGAGGAACCGCCCGATCGCCTGGTAGCCCTCCATGTACTGGTCGTTCCACAGGTTCTGCCACAGGTTCACGTAGTTGACGAGGTCGCTCGTAGGCTTGCGCGACTTGAAGCTCTGCAGCACGACCGATGCGGGCAGCAGGCCGTCGTCGTCGATCACGTCGGCGGGGTTGATCTTGCCCTGGCGCAGCGCGTCGATAAGCGGCCCGAGCTTGGTGAAGTCGAACGGCGAGGCGAGTGTGACGAGCGCGTGGATCGGCAGGTCGGGCTGCGCCGCCAGCGCGTGCAGCGCCATGCACCCGCCCATGCAGTAGGCCATGCAGTTGACCGCATCGACCCCTGACTCCACGCAGGCGGCGCTCAGTGCCCGCGGGAAGTAGCCCTGCAGGTAGGTTTCGAGCGTGTTCGCCGCGTCCTGCGCGTCGGGGACGCCCCAGTCCAAGATGTACACGTCGAAGCCGTGGTCCATGAGCATCTGCACGACGCTCCCGCCCTTGTAGAGGTCGAAGACGTAGGGCTGTCCGACGAGGCCGAGGAAGGCGATCACCGGCGTGCGCAGCCGGGGTGGCGTGTCGTTGCGGTAGTGGCGCAATTGGACCTTGCCGTCTTCCCAGACGATGTCGTAGTCCGTCGGGTGCCGCGGCGCCCACTCGGCGCCGACCGCCCACTTCACGCCGTTGCGTGCGCGCAGCGCATTGCGCTCGACCTCCTTGCGGACGCCGTCAAGCAGGGCCGTGCCCGGCAGCTCAGGCATCCCCGCGTCCGCTGTCTGTGTGCGGATCTTGCGGCAGCTCGGCCTGGCGCTCCTCCAGACGCGTGACTACGACCGACAGCCGGTCGGCCTGCTGGGTCAGGCCGCGCATCTCGCTCGTCAGCGTAGTCAGCTGGCGGCTGAGCCGCCGCATGTCGGAGTAGGCCGGGACGTTGAAAAGGTGCAGGGCACGGGCGATCTGGTGGTCGACTGCCCGCTTGACGATGCGGTTGAACGCGAGCTGCGCCTTTGTCCCCTTCACCACAAGGTCGACGTAGCGCTGGGACGCGACAGCGTCCTCCAGCGGTTCCCCGACGGTCCGCTCGAGCTTGTCGAACGCCCGCCGCCATGCCGGCTGCGCCACGTCCTACTCCTACGCTTCCGCTTGCACGCGGTCGCTGATGCTCTCGAACCACCAGGTGATCGCCGGCTGCGCGAGCGAGTCGGAGATCGGCATAGCGTCCGTGTTCGCCGTCTTCAGCAGAAGCGCCTCGCACTCCTCGCGACGGTCGGCGTCGACCTCGTAGATCGCCAAGTATGGCTCGATCGGTTTGCGCGACAGCTTCGACGGCACAAAGCGGAACCGCCGCGCCGCGGCGAAGCCCGCCGCCGAGAGTACGTCGTCGAGATGCCGGTCCGAGTACCAGAGGTTGTACTCGTCCTCCTTGCCCTCGACGGGGTGTGTCAGGACCACTAGCAGTGCGGTTGCCACGTGTGCCTCCTCGGGCTCATAGGATGGTGCGCCCGCCGTCGACCACAAGCGTCTCGCCAGTGATGTAGGAAGACGCCTCGCTGGCCAGGAACACGACGGCGGCGGCCAGCTCGAATGGGTCGCCGGCGCGGCCGGCGGGGATACTCGGCCTCTGGGCGGCCATGAACTGGTCCCAGGCGTGAGCGGTCATCTCCGTCTTGAAGAAGCCAGGGGCGATTGCGTTGACGCGAATGCCCTTTCGCCCAGTCCACTGCTGGGCGAGGTCGCGCGTCATGCCGAGCAGGGCGGCCTTGCTGGCCATGTAGGACGCCTGCGGCATGCCCACCGACCAAAACGCCATGATGCTCGAGATGTTGATGATCGACCCGCCCTCGGTCATCGCCTCGGCCGCCGCCTGCGCCATCAGGAAGCTGCCACGGACGTTGATGGCGAGGACCTCGTCGAAGCTCTCGGGCGTCTCCTTCGACGCCGAGATGGCCCGGCCCAGCCCTGCGTTGTTGACGAGCACGTCGAGCCGGCCCAGCTGCGCCACCGTCTGCTCGACGAGGCGGCGGCAGTCCTCGGGTTTGCCGATGTCGGTCGCCACACACGCGGCCTTTCGGCCGGCCGCCTCGACGAGCTTACGCGTCTCGTCCAGGCGCTCGATCCGCCGCGCGCCCAGTCCGACGTCCGCCCCGGCTTCGGCGAGCGCCTGGGCCGTGGCGACGCCGAGCCCTGCGGAGGCACCGGTCACGATCGCGACCTTGCCGTCCAGTGAGAAGCGATCCAGGATTCCCATCAGCCCGCTGCCCACTAGTCGGCGCAGATGTCGATGGTGCTCGCGGCGTAGCTGCGCGCCCCCCTGAGCGCGATGTCCTCGAGCCCTGGTGCGACGTAGTAGCCGTCACCGACCCTGCTGCGGGCCACCGGGCACTTCGCGACGAAGGCATCCAACACATCGGAGAAATGCTCGTTGAACAAGAGATCGTCGATGTCGAAGTCGTCGAACATGTTTCGACCGAACTCCTGCTGAGCCACGTCTGCCTCCTCGCTCTGGTAGCCGTCACAAAACGAGCATTTGTTTTTAGGGTAGGGTCGTCCGGCCGACGTGTCAAGGCGCGCTCACGGCCGGCATCCTGAACGCTCACGCCGGTGACGCTGTACCAGATGCGACCCAGCGCACACTTGGGCCTTGACGAGACACGCGACACGCGCTAACGTCCAAAACAATCGATTGTTTTCGACGGACGGAAGGGGAGCAGCCAGCACACCCAGAAGCGCGGCGGAGCGAAAGCGTCAGACTCGCAGCCTGTCATCGCCGATCAGCCGACACCGATGAGTGCGTACTGGGCGAAGCAGGCGACTCGGCAAACTTCTGTCCTGGGTTTATCCGACTAGCAGAGATCAATCCTCTATACGAATAGGAGCACACCGTGAACGCAGTCAAGGCTTCGGGCCCAAGCCACGCCCCGCCGGATCCTGACTACGCCGAAGAAACCAGCATGAGCCGCATCTCCCAATTGATTGTGGCGTGGAGCGGGCCGGCGATGATCGTGACCTTCATCATCGGTGGTTGCATCCTGGCGAGGTACCTGCCGCCACAGTGGAGTCCGCACGACAGCGCCCAGAGGGTCGCGCAGATCTACATTGATCATCTCACCAGGATCCGGGTCGGCCTCGTTCTGACGGTGATCGCCTACTCGCTGATGATGGTTTGGGGTGTCAGCAATGCGGTGCAGACCAGGCGACTGGAGGGCAAGTTCCCCGCTTTGACCTACCTGCAGCTGGTCTGCATGGCCGCCGGCACGGCACAGATCGTTGTCAACACCGGCATGTGGGCCACCGCGGCCTTCCGGCCGGGTCAGGTGTCGCCGGAGATCACTCAGCTGGCAAACGACATGGGCTTCATCATCCTGCTCGGCACCTGGCCGCCGTTCACCGTCTGGGCGATCGCCCTGGGCCTGCAGATCCTGCTGAACAAGAGCTCGCTGGAGGTCTATCCGCGCTGGTCGGGTTACTTCAGTATCTGGAGCGGGCTGCTGTTCGCGCCCGGTGGCACAGTCTGGTTCTTCAAGTCCGGACCGTTCGGCTGGACCGGCGTGGTCTGCATGTATGTTCCGTTTGTCTTCTTCGGTTCCTGGATTCTCCTGTTCTCGGTGCTGACGATCCGAAACATCCGCGCCGGCGAGGTTCACCGACAAGAGCTGGCTCCCGAGGGGTGAGTACGGCGCCGCCCGGCAGCGCCTCAAACGAACGCGTGGCTTTGAGTACGCCGGCATGGCGCACTCAAGGCCACGTGCCGGGGGAAGTCGGCGTCTGGGTATTCATTCTCGGCGATATGGTCGTCTTTGCCTGGCTGTTCATCGTCTTCATGCACCAGCGGTCGCAGCACGCCGAGGTCTTCGATCAGGCTCGCAGAAGTATGAATCTCACGTTCGGCGGCCTCAACACTCTGCTGCTGTTGACGGGATCATGGTTCGTCGTGCTGGGGGTCCATGCCCTGCGCCGAGGCCATCAACCAGCGGGCAAATGGCTGATCGCAGGAGCGATCGCGTGCGGCCTGGGCTTCGTGGTCAACAAGGTGTTCGAATACCACGAAAAGATCGTTGTGGGGCATCCGCGGGCCCAGGCCGACTTCTTCATGTACTACTTCGTGCTGACGGGGATCCACCTGTTTCATCTGATGCTCGGTCTCATCGTCCTGACGCTGATGTGGCGCGTGGCCCACAAGGCGACATTGGGGCCCAGAAACTTCCGGACACTGGAAGCCGGCGCCTGCTTCTGGCACCTGATCGATTTGCTCTGGCTGATTTTGTTCGCCCTCTTCTACCTGACGTCGAATTGATGGGTGACTCATGGCTACATCCTCGACAAAGACATCTGCGGCCACTCGTGTGGTTCATTTTCCGGGTTTCCTGCCATGGCTCCTGCTGATGGTATTGACACTGGTTTCCTGGTGGCTGGGATACGGACATGGTCTGGGAAAACTCGCCACAATTTCGGCTCTCATTCTCGCCTTCTTCAAGGTCAGCGTGGTTGGCGCCTACTATATGGAATTGCGTTTCGCTCCACTGGCATTAAAACTCATCTTCAACGGCTGGGTAGTGTTTGTCTGCGCCGTTCTGATCGGCATTTACCTCGTTGTCCACTGAATAAAAACGCACCGACAGGAACCAGACAGGCAAAAGGGTCCGCCCCGCACTCGTGCGTGGGCGGACCCCTTTGCTCCCCTCGTCTCACTCGACGAGGCTGATTGCGGCCTCCGGACAGCTCCTGATGCCCAGCTTGGCGGCCGCCTCATGCCCGGGCGGCACGTCGATGATGGAACCACGATCGGCGTTGTAGCCCTCGTCGTCGGACCGGTATACGTCACCCGCCAGGGTGAAACAGCGGCCGTGGCCCGAACACAGCTCGCGGTCGATCTCTACTTTCATGGTGCCTTCTCCACAGGATTACCCGCGACGACACGTCATTGCGGGTCGTTCGTCAGAACACGAGTTGAAGGTCCTTCATGTTGCGAAGGATCCCGGTCTCGTATGTGGGCTGGGTCCCCGGCTTGACGCCGAAGTCGGGGATACGCCTCAGCCACTCGTCGAAAGTGGCCCGCAGTTCGAGGCGCGCGAGATTCGACCCGATGCAGCGGTGTTGGCCGACGCCAAAAGCGCTGTGCAACACAGTTTGCCGACCGATGTCGACCTTGGTCGGATCATCCACCACGCGCGGGTCTCGCGATGCGGTGCTGTAGCCGAGCAGCACGAAATCGCCCGCCTTCATCTGCGTTCCGGCGACTTCGGTGTCCCTGGTGCAGGTTCTGCCCAACGCCACCACCGGTGGGAACACCCGAACGAATTCTTCGACCGCCCGCTCGATGAGATCGGGATTGTCGACCAACGTCTCACGGTCCGCCTGGTGGGTCGCCAGGTGGTGGATCGCGCTCGCCATCACGTAGGTCGTCGTCGCAATGCCGCCGAAGGTCATGTCGACCAGGACGCTGACCCGGTCTTCCCACGGAGCGAGTTGACCGTCCTCGTATTCAACGCCCGCGGCGATGACGTCGACGAGGTCTCCCCGTGGCGGTTGGTCCTTACGTATCGCCAGGTAGTTACCCAGATACTCGAAGACCTTTGCGAAGTGACCCGGCCGTTCCTCCGGTGGCGCAAAGGTCCCTTTGTCGACGCCGGTCACCAGCATGTCGAGGTCGTCGATGGGTACCCCGAGCACGTTCTTGAAGAACGCCCACCCCGGCAACTTCGTGCCGAACTCGGAGACGAACTCGCACTCCCCTTTGTCGATGAACCGGTCGATCAAGGTGTTGACGTCGCTGCGGATCGTTTCCTCGTACTTGGCCACCGCCGCCGGGCTCATGAATGGGTTCAGCGTCCTGCGCCATGCCGTGTGCCTGGGCGGATCCGACTCTTCCGGCATCAGATAGGGCAACCCCTCGGGCCGATTCGGCATGTAGCCCTTGGCGCTGCTGAAGGTGCGCCAGTCCTGTCCGACCTTGCGGATGTCCTGCTGACGGGTCACCATCCAATAGCCGTTGCCGACGTTGCTGCGGACCACGGGACACTTCGTGACCATCTCGTCGAGCACGTCGAAGAAGTGCTCATTGAACTTCGGGTCATCGATGTCGAAGTCGTTGAACATGTCGCGGCCGAAGCGCGACTTGATCACTCCGCCATCCATGTCAGTCTCTACTTGCGGTTCAGTCATGGACGCCACCCTTTCTGAAGTGCATAACCGCGCGGTCGACGGGAAAAACAATTGTCTGTTTTCTGATCGTAGCCCAGAAAGTAGCGCCAGGTCCAGCGATGGAGAAATTGCTTCGAAAGTCGCTCTTGCCGGGGCGGTTAGTCCCGCACGCGAGGGACGAACGACGGCGCAACCCAGCCGTAGTCGGTAGCAATCAAACAGGCGGTCGAGGGTTCGCCGGCGTCATTGACACGGCTCCCCCCATCTGGCTAGCCTTATCGAGAAACAAATGATTGTTTATTACACTCGATCTACGACCACAGGAGAGCAGCATGGCCGGCAGGTTAGAAGGCAAGGTTGCAATTATCACCGGCGCCGGATCGGGCATGGGCGAAGCGACCGCGGAGCTGTTCCACCGCGAGGGGGCCAAGGTCGTCATAGCCGACATCTCTGGCGAGCAGGAAAAGGTGGCAAAGCGCCTGGGAGATGGTGCTATCGGGGTGCATGTAGATGTATCGAAGCCCTCAGACGTGGAGGCCATGGTCGACACGGCGGTCAAGACGTTCGGGAAGCTCGACATCCTGTACAACAACGCCGGGATCGACGGCCCGCAAGCCCCGACCGCCGAGTACACCAAAGAGGCGTGGGACCAGGTCATCAGTGTGAACCTCGACGGCCCATTCCTCGGCATGCGGTACGCCATTCCGGCCATGGCCAAGAGTGGCGGCGGCTCCATCATCACGACCGCTTCCGTGGCCGCCAAGGTCGCCTTCGCAAACATGCCCGCCTACTGCGCCAGCAAGGGCGGCGTCGTCATGCTGACCAAGACGGTTGCGGTCGAATACGCGAAGGATGGCATCCGCGCCAACGTCATTCTTCCCGGCCTAATTCGCACCGCCATGACCCCCCTTCTGCCGCCCGACCTGATCAAGGGGATGGAGGCGAAGACACCGCAGAATCGCATCGCTGACCCCTCCGAGATCGCGACCGTCGCCCTCTTCCTCGCGTCGGACGATTCGTCCTTCATCACCGGCGAGAGCATCGCGGTCGACGGTGGCTACACGGCCGTCTAGCCGGTCTGGTCTGACAGCAACCCCGACAGCAGCACGTCCGAAAACTTCTCCGCCAGCGACTCCGTCTCGGGGTCGTCTTTCTGAAGCCATTCAGGCACCCAGTTCAGCGCGCCGAGGATCGAGAACGCCGCGTAGCGCACGTCGAGGTCCTGCCGGAAAGTGCCCTCGGTGATCCCCGCTTCGAGCGTGTCGCGGAAGAACTGTTCGTAACGATGGCGATAGGCGACCACTTTGCGCCTGTTCTCCTTCCCGAGGTATCGCCACTGATGGAAGACGACGAGCACTCCGCCGGGGTTTTCCGATACCAGCTTGACGTGCTCGACGATCGCCCGGCGCAGCCGAACATCGGCCGGTTCGTGCCCTTCAGCGATGGCGTCCACCATCGAGACGAAGCGGCCGATTCCGGTGCTAACGATTTCGTAGAGGATGGCCTCCTTGTTCTCGACGAAGCCGTAGATGCTGCCCGGGAGTATGCCGACCACTCGGGCGATGTCGCGGATGGAGGTCGCCGGATAGTCGCGCTCGCCCAGCAAGACGGTCGCCGCTTCCAGAATCGCCAGCTTCGTGGCGGCCGGGTCCGGAGTCTGCTCGGTCTGGTCCATATCGGTGCCCGGCTATTGCGGCACGGCAGCGGTGGGCGAGTCCCGGTTGAATTGCGGGTCACGCTTCTCCAGGAATGCGTTGACCCCCTCGATGAGATCGGGCCCGTAGTGCAATGCGGAGACGGCCCAAAACGACTGTGCCATCGACGTGGCCAGGTCGACCTGCCAGGTCGAGCGCAGTGCCTGCTTGGTGGCCTCGACGGCCCGCCACGACTTGGCGGCGATCCGGCGTGCGAGTTCGATTGAAGCGGGAAGCAATTCGTCGGGTTCGACAACCCTGTTGACCAGCCCGATCTCCAATGCGCGCGCCGCGTCGATGACATCACCGGTCAACGCCAGCTCGGCGGCCAGACCCGAACCGAGCAGGCGGGGCAGGAAGTAGGCTCCTCCGTTTCCCGGCGGCAGGCCTAGATTGATGTAGGTTTCGCCCATTTTCGCTCGCGTGGAACAGATCCTCAGGTCGCAGGCGAGTGCCAGATCAAGCCCACCCGCGGTGGCGCCGCCGTTGATTGCGGCAACGATCGGCAACCGGGAAGCGACGATGCGCTGAGTTACCGGGAACAGTACACGCGCGTTGTACGGCTCGTTGGTGACTCGGTGACAGTCATCGAGGTATGACTTCATAGCCTTCAAATCGGCGCCCGCCGAGAACTGGCGACCCGCTCCGGTAATGACCAGCGAGCGCACCGTCTTGTCGTCCTCGAGCAGTGTGAATGCTTCCAGCAGATCGCGGACCAACTCGGGCACAACGCCGTTACCGCGGTCGGGGCGGTTGAGGGTGAGCAACACCACGGCGTCGTCGACCGTCTCGTAGAACAGCGTTTCGAGATGCTCTGTCACGGGGTCTCCTTCGTGTCGCGGCGCGTTGAGCTTCCGGCGGCTTCCGGCGTCTACGGCGCCGCAAGGATGGTGGCTACGGCCGTGGCATAGGCGCCGCCCAGCCACCCGCCGGCGTTCACCGCCAGCCCCACCTTAGCCCGTTCGACCTGGCGGCCAGCGGCTCTGCCGACCAGCTGGTCGTAGAGCTCCACGAGCTGAGCGCACCCGGTGGCGCCTAGCGGGTGTCCACGGCTGAGCAGTCCGCCGCTGACGTTCACCGGCGTCCGGCCACCGAGTGCGGTCTGTCCCTTGCGGATCAGGTGGTGCCCGTCACCCTCGTCGCACAAACCGATCTCGGCGTACTGCAGCACCTCCGACGGGGCCGCTGCATCGTGCAGTTCGATGACGTCGAGATCACGGGGCCCAAGGCCGGCCGACTCGTAGGCCGCGGCCGCCGCACGGGCCACCGGGGCAGAACCTGTGCCCCGGCCCGCGGTCAGCTCGATCGCCCTGACCTCGCAACCGACCCCGCCGGCACGGCTGATGAATTCCTCCGACACGAGCACGACCGCAGCGGAACCATCCGTGGTCGGCGAGCACATCGGCAGTGTCAGCGGATCGACAACCATGCGGGCGGTCAGCACGTCCTCGACGGTTTGCGGCTTTTGGTACTGGGCGAGCGGATTGAGCGCGGCGTGCCGGCGGTTCTTCACCGCAACCGCGGCAAAATCTTCCACGTGGGCGTCGTAACGGTCGAGGTATTCGCGGGCCTCGGCCGCATACACGTTCAGCAACGGCGAGCTGGTCAGCACTTCTCCCGAATCGACGAGATCGAGTTCGGCGATGTCGGTCGCGCCGCGAATCGCGGCGAACGTGCGATGCCGGTCCTCGTTCGAGAGCTTCTCCACGCCGACCGCCAGCGCGACGTCGCAACGTCCCGCTTTCACCGCGTCGAAGGCCGCGAGGACGGCGCTACTGCCCGACGCGCAGGCATTTTCGACATTGACCGTGGGGGTTCCCGCTAGCTTGCCGGTGCGCAGCGCGACCTGGCCCCGAATCATCTCCTGGCCCGACAGCAGGCCCTCTGCACCGTTACCGAAGTAGATCCGGCCGACGTCGCTTGCCGACAGGCCGGCATCAGCCAGGGCCTGCGTCGCCGATATCTCGACCAACTCGCGGACGCTCAAGGTTGTCCGACTCACGAAAGGGGTCATGCCGACACCCTTGACGAAAACCCTTGTCATTTCACGTCACCGCCAGGCCTACAGTGCGGCTGCCGCCGCCGACCTTCCGGTCATGCTCGGACCAGTAGCGGTCACGGACCTCGCGTCGCAACACCTTGCCGTAGGCACTGACCGGCAGATCATCGACGAACTCCACGGCCTTCGGCTTTTTGTAGCCGGCAAGGCTTTCCGCGCAGTAGTCGATCAGCTCGCGTTCGGAAACCTGCGCGCCCGGTTCGCGGACGACGACGGCGTGCACCGCTTCACCCCAGTACCGATCCGGGATTCCGATCACGACGACATTGGAAACCGCTGCATGAGTAATAAGGACCTCTTCGACCTCGCGGGGATAGACGTTGTTTCCGCCGCTGACGATCATGTCCTTGGTGCGGTCGAGCAGGTAAAGGTAGCCCTGTTCGTCGAAGGTACCGACGTCGCCGGTGTAGAGCCAGCCGTCGCGAATCGCCGAGTCCGTCGCCTCGGGATCGGCCCAATACCCCCGCATCACGATGTCTCCGCGGGCCACGATCTCGCCTGGTTCACCGGGGGCGACAGGAGTTCCGTCCGCATCGACGACGCGCACTTCGACGTCGGTGCGCGCCAAGCCGGCAGAACCGAGTCGCGGGTCATCGGTGGCGGCGAAGCGGGCGTGCATCTCGCGGCTGAGCCCGGTGATGGTGATGGGAGCCTCGCCTTGGCCGTAAATCTGGGCAAAGACGGGGCCGAACGCCGCCATCGCCGCCTTGAGGTGCTCCAGGTAGATCGGTCCACCGCCGTAGCAGACCGCGCGCAGACTGCTCAAATCGAAGCGCTCACGGTCGTTTTTCTCGAGGATGGCCACGATCTGGGTGGGTGCGAGGAAAGCGATGTGGGACACCTGGTGCTTCTCGACGGTGTCAAAGAGAAGTTCCGGGGAGAAGCTCGTTGCATCCAGGATGATATTCGTCGCGCCGCGAGCGATCGCGGGCAGCGCGACGATCCCACTCCCGTGGGACAGCGGGGCGGCGTGCAGGACGACGTCGTCGTCGGTGATGTTGTACACGTCCGCCAGATAGTTCATCACGACGATGCGTCCGGTTCGGTGCGTCCAAATCGCACCCTTGGGATGTCCGGTCGTACCCGAGGTGTAGAAGAGCCAGCTGGCGTCCTCGGACGTGACGTCGCCGGGGCCAGCCAGCGGCGTCGTCGAATTCAGCAGGGCGTCATAGGATTCCAGCGCCGAGTGGCCGCCCACCTCGAAGCGCCGTTCGAGTCCGTCGAATTCGCTTATGTGTCTGTCGATTTCGGCGGTGAAGGCCGAGCCGTGGATGAGGACGCGCGCCCCCGAGGAGCGCACGATGTAGCCCATCTCCTTGGCGTGTAGGCGCGCATTCATCGGGACGACGACCAGCCCGGCGGCAAAGCATCCGTAGATCGTCTCGAGCACAGCCGGGCAGTTGTGCAGTGCGAACGCGACCCGGTCGCCACGCCGCAGGCCACGGCCCAGCAGCTCTCCGCCGATGCTGCACGCCCGCCGGTAGAACTCGCGGTAGGTGTAGGTCTGCGCGCCGAACAGGATCGCCGGGCGGTCGGGGTAGTGGGTGGCCGACTTCTTCAGGAAAGCGGCGATGTTCATCTCGGGCGGGTTCCCGACAGCGGTGCTCACGGAAATTCCTTATGCTGCACGAAACCAGGCGATATGCCGGCCCTCGTCGGACACCGCGTCGAACTGCACTCGCATGTCGCAGGAGTAGCTGTCCCAGCCGCCGGCCGGGTCGGGGCGCAGCCTGCCCAACAGCTGGACCCCATCGTCCAGCTTGACGACGCCCAGCGCGTAGGGCAGGTCTGCCTCGAATCCGGTTGGCGCACCGACGCGCTGGACGGTGAAGCTGTGCAAGGTCCCCAATCCCGACGACCGCGTCCAGCCCAGCTCGCTGCCGGCGCAGAACGGGCACGCGTACCTGGGATACATGATGTTCTTGCCGCAGCGTTCGCAGCGCTGGATCACCAGCTCGCCACGCTCCAGCGCAGCGTAGTACCCATCCGACAGTGACTGGGTCATCGTTTATCACCTGTTCCGCGCATGTTCCACCCGCTCGAGCAGAAGTACCTGGCTGTCCATGTAGGTCCCCCCGGTACCGCCCAGGACCCCGCGCCGGCAGTTCGGCACCTGGCGGGCATCACCCGCCCGCCCGAGCAGCTGACGCACGCATTCGACCAGCAGCGCGGTCCCGCCGCCCACTCCGGTGTGGCCGGCGGAGAGCAGCCCGCCGTTGGTGTTTACCGGCAGTCGTCCGCCGGGCGTGAACTCGCCGGCGGCGAACAGCCGTCCGCCCTCGTGCAGCTTGCATAGACCCAGCCCTTCCAGGCCGATCGTCAGCACGGCGGCGTAGGAGTCGTAGACCTGCGCGATGTCGGCTTCTTGCGGTCCCCAGCCGGCCTGCTCGAATGCGCGGTCGCCGGCCACCTTCCAGCCGAGCACGGCGAGGTCGTTCTCTTGGCCGATGCTGTAGTGGGACACGCAACCCCCGGAACCGGCGATGCGCACCCAGCGGTCGTGCTTGGTGCGGGCATTCTCGGTGCTCGTCATGACGAACGCGGTGGCGCCGTCGGCGAGCATCGGGCATTCCATCGCATGCAGCGGATCGCAGACCAGCCTGGAGCCGAGGACTTTCTCGACGGTGAGGTCCTTGTCCTTGTACATCGCGTTGGGGTTCAACCGCGCCCACTGGCGAAGTGCCACGCACACCGACGCCATCTCCTCGGGTGTGGACCCCGATGAGGCCATGTAGCGCTGGGTGATCAGTGCGCCGACAGCGTTGAACGTCAGCCCGGTCGGGCGTTCCCATTCGCGCGGAATGCCGTAACCGCTGAGCATGTCCACCATGTCGGCGACGGGTGCCGATCCCCACTTGTCGGCCTGCACGACCAGCACGTTCTTCGCCTGACCGCTGGCGATCAGCCCGGCCGCCGTGCGGGTGATGTTGTCGCTGGAGGACCCACCCGAGTGGAGCATGGCGCTGGCCTTGGCGCGTCCGTGCAGTCCGAGTTCCTCGACCACGCGGGAGAAGATGAGGTCGGCCTGGTCGTCGGGCGAGTGCAGGCACGGGATGAGCAGCACCGTGTCGATGTCGGAGACTTCCAATTGGGCGTCGTGGATCGCCGCCACCGCGACCTCGACCAGGGCGCCCATGAACGGACGGTGCGGGTAACGCCCCGAAGGGATTTCGCCGATGCCCACGAATGCCGCTTCCAGAGCACTCCCCGCCATCGGGTTGGTCATGATCCGCCTTTCATCGGGTGACGTCGTTTCGCAAGCATCACCATGCGAACCGTCATCACTGTCTCGTCGTGCTGGTTGATCACCTGGTAGTCGAGGGTCAAGATCCCTTGCTCGGGTTTGCGCGCCGGTTCGGCCGCGACGACCTCCGCCCGCACGTGCACGGTGTCGCCGGGACGGACCGGCTTGAGCGCGCGGATCGACGCGACCTCGCGCAGCGCGACGATCGCCTCGCCGAGGAAGCCGGCGAGCGCGACCAGGCCCACGGCGATGCTGAAGGTCAACGGACCATGTGCGATCCGGCCCCCGAACTGCGTCTGGCTGGCGTATTGCTCGTCGGTGTGCAGCGGATAGTGGTCGCCGGTCAGCCCCGCGAACATCGAAATGTCTGAAATGTCCACGGTCCTGCCGCCGGTCACGCACACCGTGCCAAGCGGGAAATCTTCGAAAAAGCGATCCCTCTCGTGGCTCACCGCCGGCGTCGTCGCGGTCACTCCTCTGCCGCCATTCCCAGATCGATTGCGGCCAAGGCCTCATGCGCCAGCCCGAAGCCGAGGTCGGCCTGCATCAGTCGCTTCAGCTCACGGGTCAGCACGGTGCGCGCGTATCGTCTGGCCAGCAGGGGCTTGGCGGCGATTACTTGCGCCAATTCCCGGGCGCGGGGCAGCAGAGCATCCCCGGACAGGACTTCGTTGACCGCGCCGAACTCCAAAGCGGTCTTGGCATCGAGTTCCTGCCCGGTCAGCAGGAAGTACCGGCCGCGGTTGGACCCCAACACGTGCGGCCAGACCACGTGCGCCCCGTCGCCGGGAACGATTCCGGAGGGGAAGTGCGGGCCGTCCTGGAACGTCGCAGTTTCGGCGGCCAGCACGATGTCGCACATGACCGGGATCTCGGGGTGGTTGGTGACCGGCCCGTTGACCGCCGCGATGACCGGCACCTCGATGCTCAGCAGATTGGTGAGCAGGCGCTGGCCCTCGAAGATGATCTCGTCCCAGTCGTGGGGTGTGGAGAGGTTGAACGTGCTGAAGTCGATCTCGTTGCAGAAGGATTCGCCCTTTCCTGTGAGGATCACCACCTTGTTGTCGCGATCACAGGCAATGTCGCCGAAGCAGTAAGCGAGTTCGTCATGTGCGGTGGACGTCCACACCAGGCTGCCGCCACCGGTGTGGACGGTGACCTGCAGGATGCCCTCCGCGCGCGTCAGCTCGACGTTGTCGTATCGCTGCGAGTACTCGGTGAAGGGCGCCGACAACCTTGTCATCGCACATCCTTTCGATCGCTCGGGCCTCTCAAACAATCATTTGTTTTAGAACGTAGCATCGAGGCCTGGTCTCCACAAGTCACGTGGTCGGAGATACCATTGCGATTACAAACGTTCGTTTCTGGGCAGGGTGATCGGCGTCGCGCGCCGGCGAAGGGAGTGAGATGGCGAGACGCGCCGCGGCGGGTGCGCCGAAAGCCGCGAAGAAGTCCAGCCAGCAACGGTTGTTCGAGGAAGCCGTGCAGTTGTTCAACAAGCAGGGCTATGTGGGCACGTCGATCCGGGACCTGGCGGCTGCGGTTGGCATCCTGCCGGGCAGCGTTTATGCGCATATCGACGGCAAGTACACGCTGCTGGTGCAACTGGTCGAACGCGGGGTCGACGAGTATCTCGCGGCGACATCTGATCTGGCCGGCACCGCCGAGCAGCAGTTGCGCGGCTTGATCGACGCACATGTCAATGTCATCGCCGCGAACATCGACCTGGCGCTGGTTGTCTTTCATCAGTGGCGTCATATCGAGGGAGCGGACCGCCAGCGCATCATGGGTAAACGGCGCCAATACGAGCAACGTATACGTGGCATTGTCGATCTGGGCGTCGAAAACGGGGAGTTCCGCCCGGACATTGACCGCCGGGTGGCCGTCCTCGCGATTCTGGGAAACCTCAATTGGTGCCCGGAATGGTTCTCGCCGGTCGGTCGTGACCCCGCCGCGACGGTGAGCAAGGGCCTCGCGGAGATCATCCTTGCCGGTGTGCGGCGTGGGTCCCCTACCGAGATCACTTGAGTTCTGGGGTTGGGCCAGCGCCGCGCCGGCGATCGGAGGCCACCGCATCGAGCACGATGTTGCTGACGAACTGGCGCATGCCCGGTGACCGTGCCGCGGCGTTGCCGAAGAACTCGGTAAGGCCTCCAGGGTGTGGGACCGGCTTAGACCGCCGGTGCTTCCCGGCGGGTCGATTTCTGAAATGCCAACCGGCTCTTGAGAAAATCGCGGGGACTGTTGCTGGCGAAGACGCCGGTCACGACACCGCCCGAACGCAGCTCGGCGGCAAACTTACCGGCGTCTGTCGAACCGGCCTGCACCTCAACCTCGGCGTCGACCGGCGCGGTTCCGACAAATTGCAGGCGGTGACCGTGCTGCTCGGTCCAGAAGAAACCATCGCGGGCATCCCCCGGCTGCTCGGCGCCTACGAGCGTATGAGCGGTCCGTCGTGCGCTGTCCGCCGCCGCGGTCCAGTGCTGGATCGCTTCGCGGCCGGACTGGTCCTGAATGCAGACGATGTCGCCGACTCCGAAGATGTTGGGGTCGCTGGTGCGGCCCTCGATGTCGCACACGAGCCCGCCGTCGACCGTCAGCCCCGCATCGGCCAGCCAATCGAGTTCGCGACATACACCGACCCCGACGACAACCACATCCACGCTCCGCACGGCGTTGTCACTCGTAGTCAGCTGGACACCCGACGGGGATTGGTCGACGTCGGAGACGGTGACCGCGTTCGTCAGCCGCACACCGTGCGCGCTGTGCAGCCGGGCGAGCCAGTCGGAGAGCTCCTTGCCGATGATGCCGATCATCGGGCCGTCATCGGCGGCCACGACTTCGACCTCGACGCCAAGCTGGCGGGCGGAGGAAGCGACCTCGAGACCGATGAATCCCGAACCCACCACCACGATGCGCTTGGCATCCGCGAGCGCCCCAGCCAGCGCACGCGAGTCGTCCACCGTCCGCAGATAGTGGATTCGCCGCGAGGGATCGAGGCCGGGCAACCGTCTTGCCCTCGCGCCGGTCGCGACGACGAGTTGCCCGTAGGGCACCTCCGAGCCATCGGAGAACCCGACGACCCGCCGACCGGGAAAGAGCCGAATTGCCTTGGCCTCCAGGTGGATATCGAGGTCCAGCTCCTCGACGGACTTGGGCGTCAGCAATCGCACCCCGTCGTCGTCGACATCGCCGGTCAGGTAATCCTTCGACAGCGGCGGCCGGTCGTAGGGCAGATGACACTCTTCGGAGAACAACTGGATCGGGTCGGGGTAGCCGAGCGTACGCAGGCCCTGTGCCGTGCGTACCGCGGATAGACCGCCGCCGAGGATGACAATTCCTTGTGCAGGACTGGAGCTCATGCTCAACCCGCCGTCTCGGCAGGTTGAGCCAACACTTCTATCGCCCGCTGAACCAGGCGAAACTTTTGAACCTTACCGGTCGCCGTTACCGGGAGCTCGGACTCATCGATCACCAGGATGTGGGCGGGCACCTTGAAGCGGGCGAGCCGCTCGGCACAGTGGGCGACCAGTTCGGCCTGCCGTGGATAGGCACCCTCGGCGGGCACGACAAACGCGCACCCCACCTCACCCATCCGATCGTGCGGAAGTCCGACCACGTACGCGTCCTGGACGCTGTCATGCCGGTTCAGCACGCCTTCGACTTCGGAGGGCAACACCAGCTCGCCGCCGAACCGGTACGATTCCTTGATCCGGCCCGTCATCGTCAGATAGCCGTCCTCGTCGATACGCCCAAGGTCGCCGGTGCGCAGCCAGCCGTCCGCCGTGCGTGACTCCGCCGTCTCGACGGGCTTGTTGTAATAGCCGGGCGAGACGACGGGACCGCGGGCAACCAGTTCGCCGACTTGGCCGGAAGCGAGCTCCTTCCCGGTATCGGTCGCTATCACCCTGTACACCGCGAGGGCGCCACCCAGCGACGGATCACCCGCCGCGCCCGCGAGTTTGACGGTCCCGTTGGTCGTTTGAAGTCGCGTTATGGGGTCGTCGGGCAGAGTGCAGGCGGTCGACGCCGTCGTCTCGGTCTGACCGTAGGCCGTGAAGAGCTCGGTTATCCCGAAGATGTCGATGATCTGTTGCCACGTCTCAGGGTGATGTTCCCCGCCCGAGGAGAACATCGCCGTCAGGTGCGACAGGTCGTAGCCGCCGCTGCGCGCCTCGTCGAGCAACCGCAAAGTCATGGCCGGTACGCACATCAGCTCATCGACCCGGTGGCGCGCCACTGCCTCGAGCATGGACGCCGGCTGGAACACGGCGAACGGCACCACCGCACCACCGACGAACAACGCGGCGACCATCGCCTCGATGTACCCGAACACGTGATACATCGGCAGCGCATAGCTGATCCGGCGACCGTCCTGGAACGCCCGGGTGTAGGCCGACGAGTAGGCCATCCGCACCACCGAGTCGTGGACGAGCATGACTCCCTTGGGCTGGCCCGTGGTACCCGAGGTGTACAGAATGTCGGAAACGCTTGCCGGATCAACGGTTTGAGTGGCCCTCAAAACGACAGCGTCTGGAATTTCTTCGCCGGCTTGTTCGAGGCAGGACATCGGAGCCCCTCGCGCCGGGGTCGCCGCAGCGACGGCTCGAACGAACACATGACGCAGCCGCGGAAGAATCTGACCGCCGCCGTTCTCCTCCCAGCCCGGTACGATCGAGTCCAGGCATTCTTCGTGATTCACCCCCCGGAATTCGTCCATCGTGAACAACACGCTCGCATCGGATTGCTCGAGGACATAAGCAAGCTCGTCGCGCCGCAGCTGGTAGTTGACCGCGACCGACACCGCGCCGATCCGCGCGATGGCCAGCTTCACCGCGATGAAATCAGCGAAATTGGCCATGTCCACGGCGACATGATCGCCCGGCCGCACCCCGATTGCGAGCAGGCCCGCAGCTAGCCGGATGCTCCACTGCTGCATTTGGGCGTAGCTGATGGGCTGCGCGCCGCCGAGCACGAACGGCCGGTCCGGGTACTCGGCCGCCACGACGTCAAACAGCTGGGCAGTCGTCCGCGCCTGCCACGGCGAGTATCTTTTCTCCAGCGCTTCGCGGCGCTGAAGCATGGTCTCTCGATTCATGAAAGTACCTTTCGTTCACCCCGTCGGGCTTGAGTCGTGGGCGAGCTGACGGGCCTCGTCTTCGCTGAAGCCCACCTCGCGGAGCACTTCTTGGGTGTGCTGGCCCAGCGCGGGCGGCGCCTCGAGCGGAAAGTCGCGAGCCTGGTCAAACGGCAGTCGCAGCTGAGGCGGCTCGTCGGCGCCGCGGGCGTTTGTGATCAGGTGGCGTTCCTTGGTCAGCGGGTGATCGACGGCCTCCTCGAGGCTATTGACCGGGCTAACCGGAACACCGGCTTCGCCAATACATGTCAGCCAGTAGCCGGATGACCGGGTGGCCAGGACGGCCTGGAGCTCGGCGGCGAGCTCCTCGCGGCGCTCCACCCGGCGTTCCATCGTCGAGAACCTTTCGTCGTGCGCGAGGTGGCCGGCATCCATTGCCTTGCAGAGCTTTTCGAACAGTCTGTCGGTAGCGGCCGCGACCATGATGGACCTGTCGCTGGTAGCGAACTCCTGGTACGGTGCGGCGCTCGGGGCCGCCGAGCCGAGCCGCTGTGGGTGAAAGTCCCCACCCAGCAGACCGACGATCTGGTGGCACATCAAGAACAGACCGCTGTCGATCAACGTGGATTCCAGTCGCACCGGCCCCGACCCGGCCGGATGGTCCGCCAACGCCGCCATGATCGACATTGCCGCCCACATACCGGTGGAGATGTCGACGACAGAGATTGCGGTACGCGCGGGAGGGCCCTCCGGGCTGCCCGTCAGGCTCAGGATGCCGGTGAAGGCCTGCACGAGAGCGTCATAGCCCGGCCGGCCATGGCCCAACTCGCCGCGGCCAAACGCACTGATGGAGCAGTAGATGACGTCCGGGCTCACGGCGATGAAATCGTCGTAGCCCAGCCCCATCCGGTCGGCGACGCCGGGCCGGAAGGACTCGACCACCACGTCGGCCCCGCGCGCGATCCGCAGTGCCGCGTCGCGGCCCGCTGAGGTCGCCAGGTCCAGGGCGACACTGCGTTTGTTCCGGTTGACGGTCAGGAAGACTGTGCTGGTGTCGCCACGGCGAGGCGGCAGCGGCCGCGTCGCGTCCCCGAGACCGGCGCGCTCGATCTTGACGACGTCGGCGCCGAGGTCGGCGAGGATCATGCAGGCCAGCGGGCCGGCGATGTTCTCGCTGAGATCCAGGACGCGCAGGTTGCGGTAGCTGCCTTGCAGAGCCATCGACGCTCACATCCCTTGCGTGGTTCCGACGCGCCACACCGGGCCAAACGCCAGAAAACAATCACTTGTTTATTGCTATCAGATGTTGTTACGGTGGTCAACAGCCCGGCCGCTAAACATGCGGTCGCTTCCGGCCGCTGCCGAACAGGGGAGCTTTGATGGATTTCCGCTTCGACGACGAGCAACAGCTCTGGCATGACACGGTGCACTCCTTCATGGAGAAGGAGGTCGGGGTCGAGTACACGCGCAAGCACGACGAGGCGCGCGAGTTTCCCAACGAGGCATACAAGAAGATCGCGGACCGCGGGTGGCTCGGGCTGCTGATTCCGGAAGAGTACGGTGGGCTGGCCGCCGATCCGGTGATGTACGCGATCTTCTGCGAGGCCATCGCCAAGTACAGCCTCGACTTCGCCGCCGCGGTGATGACCTCGATGTTCACTGCGACCAATGTCGCCAATCACGGCAGCGACGAGCAGCGGGAGAAGTACCTTCCGGCCTTTCTCGCCGGTGACCTGAAGTTCAGCATCTCCATCACCGAGCCCGGCTCGGGATCGGACGCCGCGGGCCTGCGAACCAAGGCTGTGCGCGACGGCGATTCGTGGATTCTCAACGGCAACAAGGTGTTCTGTTCCGGCGCGCACCTGCCCAACACCGTCATCGCCGTGCTGGCCCGAACAAGTGAAGACAAGCACAAGGGACTGAGCATGTTCCTGGTGCCCAATACCACCGAGGGTGTCGACATCCGCAAGCTGGACACCATCGTGCGTCGCAGCCTCGGGACCACCGAGATCTTCTTCACCGATGCCCGCATTCCGGCGGAGAGCATCATCGGCCAGCCGGGTGATGGCTGGTCGGTCGTCGGCCACCACCTCGAGTGGGAGCGGCTCAGCCTGGCGGCGACCTACGTCGGCAATGCCCGCACCGCACTCGACGACACCATGAGGTATACCAAGGACAGGACGCAGTTCGGTCGCCCGCTGTCGTCCTTCCAGGTGCTCAAACATCGGATGGCCGAGAACGAATGCGAGCTCTCCGCGGCGCGGCTACTCGTATACAGCGCCGCCACCAAGCTGGCGCGTGGCGAACGAGCAGTGAAGGACGTCTCCATGGCGAAGGTGTTCGCGGCCGGCGTCGCGTTCAAAATCGCGACCAATGGCATGCAGGCGCTGGGCGGTTACGCTCAGCTGCCCGAATACGACATGGAACGCTATTTCCGCGAGGCCAAACACGGGATGGTCGGTGGTGGCGCCAACGAAATCCAGCACGGCATCATCGCCCGGGAGATGGGCCTCTAACCTGTCACCCGCTCGGCGCTGCCTCGTCCGACTTGACGGTCGGGCGACTTCGTGGCAATTTGAAAACAAACGATTGTTCGGCGACAGGAGGCATCAGTGCTTGGAGGTTCCGTCGTCGTCGATGCCGTGGTGCATCCCTTCAACATCGGGCCCGAGAATCGGGCCGCCGGTGCCGAACCCCAGCTCGAGGCGCTTTACGGCGCGCACCGGCTGGCGTTCGGGGACTGCTACGGCGACTACGTGCTGAGCCGCGACGAGTTCTTCTCCGACTTCTCCTACGACGCGGTCGCCGACGCATTGTTCATCGAGAGCCCGGTCGACCTCGGCATCCTCCACGCGCTGCCGAACCTCGGTTTCGCCCGTACGCATGTGACTGCGCCCGAACGGGTCGCCGCGCTGTGTGAGAAACACCCCGATCGGTTCCTGATGTACGCGACGGTCGACACCCCCCTGACTGATTCGGCGATTGCGGAACTCGAACAGCAGGTCGCCGATTTCCCCGTCCGCGGGCTGAAGCTCTATCCCGCTTTCTTCTACGACGGCAAAGGTGAGGGCTGGCGCCTCGACGGACCCGACTTCGCCACGCCGCTGCTGGAGGCCGCCCGCGATCTGGGCGTCCGCAACATCGCCGTGCACAAGGCGCTGTGGCTGGCACCCGCCCCACGGAGCGCCTTCGGCATCGATGACCTGGACGCGGCACTGGAGAAGTTCTCGGATCTGACCATTCAGGTGGTGCACGCCGGAACCGCGTTTTTCGAGGAGACCGTGGAACTGCTGCGCAAGCACAAGAACATGTACGCGACGCTGGAGACCACCTTCCAGTACCTGATCTCCCGGCCCGAATTGTTCGGGCGAATTCTCGGCACGATGCTCACCGAGTGCGGCTCCGAACAGTTGCTGTTCGGCAGTGGCGTCGATCTGATGCACCCCGATCCGCTGCTGCGGGAATTCGAGAGCTACCGCATACCGGACAGCACTCTGGACGAGTTCGGACTGCGGCAGATCACCGAGGATGACCGCCGCAACATATTGGGCCGCAACGCGCTGAGACTGCACGGGTTGACCGAAGAGGCAGTCGCTGCCAGGGTCGCCGACGACGACTTCACCAGGGCGCGACAAACCGGTCTGAACCCAGGACCCTGGCACACCCTGCGTGCTGAAGAGCGCGTAGTAGCGTCACAATGACGCCGACCCTCGAGCAGGTCCTCGAGAAGATCGATTCGGTGCCGGAGCCGTGCGGGCTTCTGATGCGCGCACCGCTGAGCGTCCTGGAGATGGGACTGGTCGATGCGGTCCAAATCGAGGGCGGCACAGTCGAAATCGAATTAGTACTGACCGATGCGTCCTGTGTGCACCTGTCGTCGATGCGCCAATACATTTGCGACGCCGTTGGCGATCTGGACGGCGTCGAGCGGGTCGAGGTAATGCCGTCGTCGACCAAGTTGTGGACACCGGATCGCTTGCAGCGCAAGCATCCCGTGACCGACCTGAGCAAACCTCAAGAGAGGACGCTTCATGACTGACATCGTCACCGGCAAGGCGCAAGGCGATTTCGATCCGTCCTCGGCGGGCATGACGCCGTACTCGGCGGCCATGACGCCCGAGGAAAAGCAGTACCCGTTGGACCCAGCGGTGCGCGACGCGGAGGTGTACCGGGACCCGGGACGGTTCCGCTCCGAGATGGACAAGATCTTGTTCGAGGCGTGGTTCCCGGTGCATCCGTCCGCGGATATCGCCGAGCCCAAGGACTATGTGGTGTGGGAGCAGATGGGCCAGTCGGTGGTCATTACTCGGCTGGCGGACAGCAGCGTCACCGCGTGGCACAACGTGTGCCAGCATCGCGGCGCCCGGCTGGTGGACGGCTCGGGCAATTGCCGCATCGGGAAGTTCAAATGCCCATGGCACGGTTTTGTGTACAACCTCGAAGGAGAGGTCACCAGCGTTCCACTCCGCGAAGCGTTCGACGAACGTGAACTCACGGGCCTGCGCACACCGAAGGTGCGGGTAGAAGAGTGGGGTGGCTGGATCTGGCTGTCGTTCGCGGACCGAATTCCCGCCCTGCGACAGTATCTGGGGACGATCGGGGATGAACTGGATGGCTACAACCTTGAGTCCTTCACCACCATCTACCGGGCCGGCGTGCGCCTGAAGGCGAACTGGAAGATTGTGATGGACGCCTTCAATGAAACGTGGCACGTGCCGTTCACTCACAGGAACACGCTGACCGGAATCGTGATGTGGCGCCACGCGGTCTTGAAAATCGCCGAACCGCACACCTGGATGACCATTCCGATCCGCGGCTTTACCGAACGGGTCGGTCAGCACGAAGACCACCGGAAGTCGCACCTGTGCCATTACCTGGTGTTTCCGAATACCATCTTCAGTTGTTTCCCGACGCACTTGCAGATGTGGTCGGCGTGGCCGATCTCCCCCGACGAGACGCAATTGTGCGCGTACGAGGTCGTCGGGCCGCCACCTCCGGGTCAGAGCGCGGAAAAATGGGCGGCGCACAACGAGCGCGACTGGCAGCATTTTCAAGATGTCCTGACCGAGGATTCGGAAGTCATCAACGACTTCGCCCGCGTAATCAACTCACGCGGATACACGCGCAATATGTTCAGCACCGCAGAGAGCCGGCTGACCTCGTTTCACCAACAAGTCGACAAGATGCTGCGATAGGAGCCCGATGGCGAAAGTTCATGTTGAGAGGTCAACATGTGAGGGCTATGGCAACTGCGTGTCTGCCTGCCCGGGCATCTTCGACCTCGACGACGAGGGCCTCGTGGTGCTCGACGCCGACGCAGCTGAAAGCGCATCGCTCGACGACCTCACGCGTGCTGCCTACGACTGCCCGACCTCGTCGATCACGGTCTTCGAGTAGCGACTTCACGGCACATCCTGCAGGCGGAACATGAACCTCGATAAGGCCGCTTGGACCGGCGCCGGCAACACCATCGCACCGGCCGTGGCGCACCATGTCGAATATCGGCATCGAAGCGTTGACCGGGTTCCTTCCCGTCGGCGTTCTTCAGCGTCCGAGTGATTGCGCCGGCGACGGGCCGGGGTCGCGTTGGCGGCCACCATCGGGGCAGGCGCCACCGCGACGCCGCCGACGCCCACACCCTGCTGAAATCGGGATCAACGGTCGGCAACCTCGTGCTCGACAATCAGAACAGGTCATCAACCGACGAAAAGGACATCACGTTAGTTTGAGCGCCGCGCGACACGTCGCGCGGGGTATTCGAATGTGCTGTGCCTCAACCACTCTCGAAGCGCCAAAGCTAGGATCGCAAATCAGGCTGCGCATCTCACACCTAGCTACTTCGACCTGAAAAAGTAGGTGCGTGGCGGTCCCTGAACGCCGAAGGCTCAAAGGCGTCGATCGCGTCTGAGTGAGGCGCGGCTGCCGCGAGCGGCACGACGGAGGCGGGCCTCACGGGGGCCCGGACACCCCCCGGGTCAGCTCCCGCATCGGCTCGGGAATGGCCTGCCAGGCCCCGCATGGAGATCCGGCGGGCACGGGGCGATCGTCGAGCTGATCGGCGGCGCGATCTTCTCGGTGAACGTCGTGAGCTCCTCCGGGGCTCCCACTCGAAGGTGACCTGGGCGTGCTCGACTTCGACGTGGGAGAAGTTGGGCCCTCCTGGAGGGCGCCGAGCGCCTCCGGGGTTGGACGCGAAAGGGGGCCGGCGTTGCGCCACGGTGCCCCATCTTCGCGCTCGGTGTGTGCGCGGCGGTGTCGGCACGCCTCTGGCCCGCGCTCGCGACCCGCTCGGGCCGATGCGCGATTCTCCTCGCATCCTTATCCGGCCCGATCGGGATACCCGGCTACTGGGCGGTCAGTCCCCCGTCGACGATGTGCTCCTGCGCAGTGATGTACGACGCCTCGTCGGAGGCCAGGAACAGCACGAGGTTGGTCACCTCCTCGGGATCGGCCATTCGCGCCAGCGGCACCTGGGAGGCGATGCCTCCGCCCTCATCGTCGGTCGCCGCGGCCATCATCGGCGTCTTGATGTAGCCAGGGTGCACGGTGTTGACGCGGATGTTGGCCGTGCCGAACTCCACCGCGACATGCTTAGTCATGCCGCGCAGTGCGAATTTGCTCCCGACGTAGGCGAGGTTTGGCGCGCCCACGATCGACACGATTCCCGCGACCGACGAGACGTTGACGATCGACCCGCCGCCGGCTCGCTGCATGCCGGGGACCACGCACTTCATCCCGTAGAACGCCGAGTGCTGGTTGACCGCACAAACACGCAGGTAGCTTGCCTCGTCCAGGTCAGCGAGCCCGGCCCGCGGACCCAGCATGCCAGCGTTGTTGACCAGGATGGTGACTGGCCCGAACCTGCCCTCCGTTTCCTCAACGACGCGTTGCCAGTCGCTGAGCGACCCGACGTCATGGTTGATGAAAAGCGCACTGTCGCCCAGCTCAGCGGCGATCTGCTGGCCGCGTTGCTCGTCGAGGTCCGTCAGCACCGTTTTCGCCCCCTCAGCGACGAATCGACGGGCGTGCGCCTCACCCATCCCCTGCGCGGCACCAGTGATAATCGCGACCTTTCCCTCCAGCCGACCCATGTTTACCTCCTTGACACCGAGGGTTCAGATGAGCGAACTCCTCTCGGACAGAGGCCTGGCGTCGACGCCCCCCCGGCTTCCAGGGCAGCTCGGCCCGAGCAGCACAAACAACTGTTTGTTCTTTCACTACATGAGCCCGACTCTAGGAGCCCGACTCCGACGATTCAATACCTGCCAGTAGTAGGTCCATTTCGCCGGAGTGGGAACCGTCCTACCCGCGTATCGGGGCAACTCAACCGCAGCACGAGGAGAGGGAATCGGATGGACACCGAACCAAGTGCTGAATTGATCACTGTTCAGGTGGCGGCGAATCGGCTCGCGGTCAGTCGATGGATGGTGTACCGGTTGATCTGGGACCAACAGGTCAAATCGGTGCAGATCGGGAGGTACCGCCGAATTGTTCGGCAATCCTTCGAAGACTACCTCGCCGGCTTGATCGAGGGAGCCGCATGATGGCTGCGCGCGAGAAGGCGAAACGTAACGCGAATGGGCAGGGTGGCGTCTATCGGCGAGCCGATGGTCGTTGGGAGGCAAAGGTCTTCGTTGACACGCCGGACGGGCGGCGAAAGAGGATCAGCGTTTACGGCGATAGCGAGCGTGCCACTCTGGACGAACTGGGGAAAGTCCTGGATCAGCAGCGGCGCGGGATACCTATTGCAATAACGATTTTGACAGTGGCCGAATACATGACCTACTGGCTCGAGCACGTCGCAGAGCCCAGCATTCAGCGCACGACGTACGCTACGTACGAGGGTGATGTCCGCCTTCACATCGTGCCGGGTATCGGCAAGCGGAAGCTGAAGACCTTGCAGGCCGCCCACATTCGGACATGGCTGACTCAGCTGCGGACCGTGTGCCAGTGCTGCGCCCAGGGTAAGGACATCGCGAGGAAGACGCCCAGGTGCTGCGCGATGGACCAGCCGACGTGCTGCGACGACGCTTTATCGTCCAGCTCGATCCGACACATCCTGAGAGTCTTGCCAGCCGCTTTGCAAGACGCCGTAGAAGAAGAGCTGCTCAACCGAAACGTCGCACGACTCGTCCAACTACGCGTGACTGACGATTGCAAGGTTCGCAGCTTCACCCGTACCGAGGCGCTCCGGTTCCTCCAGACGGCCGAGAAACACCGGCTCTACGCGCTGTGGGCGGTGGCGCTGGCGATATGACTGCGGCGCGGCGAAGCGTTGGGGCTCGCGTGGGCCGATGTCGATCTCGAGCAGGGTCGATTAACCATCCGACGCGCGCTACACCGGGTCGACGGCCACCTCGAATTGGACCACGTGAAAAACGGACGCGTCGGTCGCCGTTCTGCCGATCCCGGCTCCGATGGTGACCATTCTGCGGGGACACCGGAAACGGCAGTTCGAAGAACGGTTCGCTGCCGGCTCGCAGTGGCGCGACACCGGCCTGGTGTTCACGACCGCCCTCGGCGGCTTCATCGAGCCGCGCAATGTCAACCGGATGTTCCATCGCCTGTGCCAGATCGCCAACGTGCCGCAGCTTCGCGTGCATGACCTGCGGCACTCCTGCGCCACCCTGCTCTTCACGATGGGCGTGCAGACAGCGACGGTGCAGCGGATCTTGCGCCACAGCTCGATCACGGTGACCACGGGCACCTACGTCGAGGTGATCGAGGCGGTGCAACGTGACGCGCTGGACTCGATGGGCTTCTTGTTCGCACATGTTGGCGATGGTTCGACGAGCCAGTTGTCGTCAAAGACGAGCCCGTTGTCGTCAAAGTTGTCGTCAAACGGCTCAGAATAGTCTGCCCAGAACCGCATTCTCCCTGGTGGAGCTAAGGGGACTCGAACCCCTTTGGAACCCTGCAAAAATACCCCTTGAACTGCAGAGATTGTGCTCGGGTGTGGTTACGCCGGTGCTCGCTCGCCAGCGGATATGCGCCGGCGTGTTACGTGACGTAGCAGTGCTGGAGTGCGCCGGTACGAGTGTGCTCGGATAGGTGTTGTGGGCATCCTTGAGCGCGCCTCTGTCATCGGTAATCCGGTCAGAGCGACCCAACTTGTCTCCGGCGTTAGCAGTCGAGAGTCTCTCCAGTCTCGCGCGATCACGGCGACCGACGAGTGCATGCGCCGACCCTTCGTGCTCCGCGGCGATGCATAGCCCAGGGTATTTAGTTTTTGCCTTCGTTTGGGCTTCGCGGCCGCAGGCTCTGTTGGGGTCGCCGCGCTTGAACGGTCGGTCCACAAGTCCGTGATGGGTGTTGTCAGCGGGATCGGCTGCGTCGCAATCAATCCCGGGCACTGACAAGTCTGACGTGCGCCGGTGGCCGAGACTTCGGCAGCTGGCTCGACCTCCATCACGCCCGTGGCGCCATTGACGTTGTCGCAGGGCAATCCATCACTGTGAGGCACCTGCGGCGTGGTGAAATGCAAGTCAGGATTGCCGCTAAATAGGCTGCATGATATAGATGCCGTGTGCAGAAGCCGCGAGCCGATGAACAGGTCGGCGACTGTGTTGGTGAGCTTCTCGACCAGGCAATGGACCTGACGGGGCGATTTCTCTCCGACCGCGCCGATTTGAGCGCGTCCGCTGCCTTCGCGTTGAACAGGGTGTGCCGTGAAGGGCCCATCCGGCTTACGACGCTGGCCGCCAAGGAAGGGGTCAGCCAGCCGTCGATGACTCAGCTGATCCAACGACAGGAACGGCTGGGCCTGGTGGCCAGGCTCGCCGATCCCGGCGATGGGCGTGCTGCCCTCATCGGTATCACCAGTCACGGTCTGGAACTGCTCGATGAACGGAAGCGAATGCGGCGGGAACGCTTGAAAGCACTGCTGGAAACGCTGACGCCGGAGGAGGAATCCGCGTTGTGGCTCTCGGCACGGGTCGCGCTTCCGATCCTCCATCGGCTTGTCACCAACGCGGACTGTCCATCGGATGACGTTGCAGCGCACCTGCCTGCGGCCGAGTCGGTCGCCGCGCACAGGCGGGAATAGCGGCGATGAAACCGGGTGTTGGAGCCGAGTTGACGGTCGTGACACGACGAGTCGATAAGCGGAAGGTGTTCGGGTGAGGGCTATTCCGGTGGGTCGCGCGATGAAACATGCGTGGATCCCGTTGCTTCTGATTGTCGTGCTGGCGGTTTCGGGCCTGGTCGTTTCGCGTCTGCACAAGATGTTCGCGTCGGCGGACCTCAACGCCGGTGCGGGCGCGGGCATCGAGATCGTCCAGTTCAACCCCAAGGTCATGGTCTACGACGTCTACGGCTCACCCGGCACCACCGCCCAGATCAGCTACTTCGACCCGGATGCCAACGTGCACCTGCTCACCGCACCGCTTCCGTGGTCGATCACCCTGTCGACGACGTTGCCAACGGTCAGCGCCAATCTCATGGCGCAGACCGACGGCGACGAGATCGGATGCCGCGTCACCGTGAACGGAACCGTCCGTGAGGAGCAATCGGCCAATGGCGTCAACGCCCAGACGTACTGCCTGGTGAAGTCCGCATGACCCACGCCATCACCGAGCCTGAAACCGCCGGGACGCCAAAGCGGGCGTTCGTGCCTCGCCTGATCCGAATCCTTGCGCTGCCGATCGTTCTGTTTTGGATCGTCGTCGCCGTTCTGGTCAATGTGATCGCCCCGCAACTCGAGGTCGTCGGCGAACTCCACGCGGCGCCAATGGCGCCCGAGGACGCCCCATCGATGATCGCGATGAAGCGGATGGGCGCCAACTTTAAGGAATTCAACTCCAACAGCACCATCATGATCGTCGTCGAAGGCCAGAAGCCACTCGGCCCGGACGCCCACGCCTACTACGACGAGATCATCCGCAAGCTGCGGCAAGATCCCAAGCACATCCAGCACATTCAGGATTTCTGGGGCGACACCCTGACGGCGGCCGGCGCACAGAGCCCGGACGGCAAGGCGTCCTACGTGATGCTGAACCTGGCCGGTGAACAAGGCCAAACCTTGGCAAACGAAGGCGTTCAAGCCGTACGCAAGGTCATCGAAGAGACGAAAGCGCCGCCCGGAGTACAGGCGTACGTTGCTGGCCCGGCCGCGCTCACCGACGATCTGCACGTCATCGGCAACGCCAGCCTCGCCCGGATCACGTTGATAACCCTCGTCGCAATCGCGGGCATGCTGCTGGTGGTCTATCGCTCGATACGGACCACGCTGATCCAGTTGTTCCTGACGTTTCTGGGACTACTGACCGCGCGCGGGGTGGTCTCGGTACTGGCCACTCATGGCGCGTTCGGGTTGACGACGTTCGCGGGGAACATCCTGACGATGTTGGCGATCGCCGCGGGCACCGACTACGGCATCTTCATCTTCGGCCGGTATCGCGAAGACCGCGGGATCGGCCTGAACAGGGATGACTCCTACTACGCCACCTTAAAGTCCGTCGCGCCCGTCATCGTGGGTTCCGGACTGACGATCGCGGGTGCGACGTACTGCCTCAGCTTCACGCGACTGCCCTACTTTTCCACCATGGGCGCCCCAGTCGCGATCGGCATGGTCGTGATCGTGGCGATTGCGGTCACACTTGGTCCGGCTGTGCTTTTCCTCGGGAGCCGCGTTGGGTTGTACGAGTCCAAGCGGCCTCCGCAGAGCAGATTCTGGCGGCGTGTTGGTACGGCGGTAGCACGTTGGCCCGCACCGATTTTCGTGGCAAGCCTGTTCGTGGTGCTGATCGGTATCGTGGCCATCCCCGGGTACAAGCCGGCCTACAACGACCGCTACTACCTGCCCAAGGATGCCCCGGTGAACGTCGGCTTCGCCGCCGCCGACCGGCATTTCACGCAGGCCCGGATGAACCCCGACATCCTGATGGTCGAGGCCGACCACGATATGCGGAATCCGGCTGACATGCTGGTGCTGAACAAGATTTCAAGCAACGTCATGCACACCGAAGGCATTGCGATGGTGCAGAACATCACTCGGCCGTTGGGCATTCCGATCCAGCACAGCTCGATTCCGTTCCAGACGAGCATCCAGGGGCAGACCAGCAACATGAACCTGCCGTTCCAGCGGGATCAATTGGCCAATCAGCTCAATACGATCGATGAGACGAACCGCTCGATCGACATCTTGGAGCAGCAGTACCAACTCTCCCTCGAGCAAACCAAGCTCACACAGGACTCGGCGGCCAAGTCCCAGGCCCTACTCGAAACCACCGAACAACTACGAGACAACATCGCGAACTTCGATGACCAGTTCCGGCCCTTGCGCAACTTCTTCTACTGGGAACCCCATTGCTTCGACATCCCCTTGTGCGCCGCAACACGGTCCCTGTTTGATGCCCTCGATGAGATAGACGAGGTGACCGACCAGACGGGTGCGGTGCAGGTCAACACCGACAAGCTGGCGGACCTCGCTCCGAAGCTGACCGCACTCCTTCCGCAGACGATCGCGTCGATGAAGGCCAGCAGGGACCTGTCGCTGGCGTCGTACAACTCGCAGAAGGCCCTGCTCGACCAGCTGGAGGCCGCCAACAACACCGCCCTCGCGATGGGCGCGGCCTTCGACGGGGCGAAGAACGACGACCTGTTCTTTCTGCCCCCTGAGGCGTTCGACAACCCTGACTTCAAGCGCGGCCTGGTGATGTTCCTGTCCCCGGACGGCAAGTCCGCTCGGATGTTCATCACGCACGAGAGCGATCCGGCGACGGTCGATGGCATCAAGCGGGTGGAAGGGGAGAGAAAGGCCGCTCAGGAGGCCCTGAAGATGTCCTCGCTGTCGAACGCCAAGATCTATCTGGGTGGGGTGGCGGCGACCTATAAGGACATGTCCGACGGCGCCAGATACGACCTGCTGATCGCCGTGGTGTCGTCGCTGACGCTGATCTTCATGATCATGCTCATCCTGACGCGCAGCGCGGTGGCCGCATTCGTCATCGTCGGTACGGCGGGCAGCTCGATCGCCGCGTCCTTCGGGATCTCGGTGCTGATCTGGCAGGACCTGTTCGGCAAACAAGTGCAGTGGCTCGTCATGCTGATGTCCGTCATCATCCTGTTGGCGGTGGGATCGGACTACAACCTGCTGCTGGTGTCCCGATTCAAGGACGAGATCCACGCGGGCTTGAAGACCGGCCTCATCCGCGCGATGGCGGGTACCGGCGGTGTGGTGACCTCGGCCGGACTGGTGTTCGCCGCCACCATGGCGGGGATGATGGGCAGCAAGCTGATCGTGCTGGCGCAGATGGGTTCCACGATCGCGATCGGCCTGTTGGTCGACACGTTCGTCGTGCGCGCCTTCCTGATGCCGTCGATCGCCACACTGTTGGGCCGGTGGTTCTGGTGGCCGCAGGTCGTCTACCCGCGCGGTGACCATCACTTCCTGAAACCGCAACCGCCGCGGCCGCCAACCGAGGAGCCCGACACGGTGGCACTCCCCACACAGGCATAGATCAAAGCCGCCGCGATTAGCGAAATTTCACGCTGACTCAGCGTGGCTGAAGATTCAGCACGCCCAAAATGTCGCATCCGACTGGCGACCTTTCGACGCCATACGCAGCTAACGCGTCGTTAAACTTCTAGCTGCTGCCAGTCGTTGTGGAGCTAAGGGGACTCGAACCCCTG
>Ga0153922_1000090_pt1 | contig 35629 bp, 35 predicted proteins | sample TSNJ006MetaG_FD_104723 | JGI IMG/M metagenome (GOLD analysis project Ga0153922, IMG submission 104723) | Attine ant fungus gardens microbial communities from New Jersey, USA - TSNJ006 MetaG | ecosystem: Host-associated > Fungi > Mycelium > Unclassified | place: USA: New Jersey, Brendon T. Byrne... | reverse complement strand
TGGGAGAACATTTGAATATATACCTTATAGCTTTGTCAACGGTGTTGCGAACATTGATATTGAAACAACTGCTCTGCCGAAAGAAAATGAAGCACTATATGCCAGATTTCCGGGGTTACAGGCGTATCAGGGAGAGGAGGGAAAGGTAGCAAGAATCTTTTTGAGAGGATACCCGACTGCGAAAGAAGTGCAGCAGCTCTTTGTTGAGGAAGCGGTTGAAGAATAAGCCGGCTGAACAATCACTGAGCCGTAATCCAGAAAGGGGTAAGGGAGCAACTTTTAGAATGTTTGAGGATAGAGGAGAATGTAATATGATGATTTGTCGTAAAGAATTAATCAGATTGTATATAAGTTTAATAATCGGAGCACTGCCATTGGTGATATGGAAAATTGGCAGCACGTTATCGAGGGATTCGTTAGGCTTAGTATTGATAAGCCTGGCTGCCTTGTGGCTGGGTTTGATTTTGATTTCCGGCAGCTATAATGCTTTGGACTATGAACTTTGGAGTATTGGTAAAATTCCTAATTATTATGAGAAGACGTTGGGCATACCATTATTCTTAACAATTAGCATATTAATCTGGATAATATGGCGTGATTATAAGAAAGCAGATTTTTATAGTTATTATGGAGGTTCAATGGGAGAATATATCCAGGGTTATGCAGCTAAGAGAGCGGTCTTGTTTTTACTGATTATCGTCTTAAGTGTGATTTCCTATGGAATAATTGGTAGAATTTCGTACCAATGTATGAAGCATATTCAAAAAATTGCTACCGATGAAGGTGACATGATAGTTGCGCAGAAAGCAAAATGGTCATGGCGCAGAATTAAGTTTGACGCCTTGTGCATGGCAGGAATCGCCCTGTTTTTACTTATTACCGGTGAGTCCAGAAGCACACCGGTTCCGAATATAATCCTGAGCATAATATTTCTGATCGCATTGCTTGACATCCTGTTAAGAAGCATGAGATTGATAAATAAATTAAATGGCATCCAAGAGCAAACGCTAAAGGAATCCCGCCATCCTAAAAAATGGGATAAAGTGTATTGCAGTGTGGTAGTCGCAGGCAGCCTTTTTGGTATGATAGCGGCAATTCTCGGTTACTCTTCAATGAAGGACTTTACATATCGGATGGTGGAGGAGCAAGAAGGTGATTTTATAACAGTAGGCAATATCATATTTTGCTATCAGGGGGATAAGCGGTTACAATTAGAATTTCCCAAGGGATATTCGGCGATATCAGGGAGAATGTTTATCAATGGGCACCACTCTTACAATAGTATTTGCGAAAAACTTCAGTCGGTAATCATTCCACCGGAAATACAGTATATTTCTTCAAATACCTTTAAATATTGCAGCGATGATTTGATGATTTATGGAGAAGAAGGCGGCTATGCACAGCAATTTGCCAATGAAGCGGGACTAAGCTTTCAGACCATAGCGTATTAAAAAAACACTTGCTCTGCCACGGTATTTAAAACAAATAAAGAAAGGAAAGAACACATTGATTGCATTAACAATACATCCAGACAACCAACAGCCGGAAATAGACATTCAGGTAAAGCCGGAGCAAAGAATCAAAGAAGTTTTAGATATCCTGAAGGTAAACGGTGTCATTAGCTTCCGGGATCCGGAAGCAGGGATATCTGTAAAATCTTGGAGAAAAAACACTTATATCAATCCATACCTTACATTTAAGCAGGCAGGAATCTGGCAGGGAGATATTCTGCGTATCGAATAGAGGAGGCATTATGTTAAAAGCGCAAGATACAAAAGAAGAAACGCTTATAGAGGAAACAATTCGCAAAGTGGATATGCATGCGGCTACAGGTTATGACTATTACCGGCTGCAAACAGGATCTCATTATTTCATTCCTTGTGATATGGAAGAAGGCGAAGGGGAAATTAAATTTGTCTATCACATCGGGGAGAGAACGCCTATGAATCAAATCAAGGTGAGTGAAAAGGGGCTGATTTACAGCCTTTTGATTCAGGTTGGAGAAATGGAGGCAATCAGTAAAGAGTTCACATTTTCGTTGGCGTCGGACAATCTGTATTATGACAGCCAGAACCATGTGCAAGTGCAAAGGCGTGATATGGCAAAATCCGGTGAGCAGGATACCTATTTCCCTAAATTCAAAGCATTGGCAGGAACGATGCTGCAAAAGAAATATAAGTATACGGATTATCTGCAAGGCGGCATGGATCTCCTTGAGCAGCAGGAGGTTACCAAAGAAATAGCTAGTTGGGAGAGTATGCCGGAAGCCCTGAGAGCGTTAAAAATAGAGCAGGAAGAATTGCGGTCCTATGAAAAAACATCTATCCGTAAAATCAAGAAAGGAAAATACCGGGCAATCATGATTCTTCTGGGGATTTTTTTGGCGATAAGCATTGTCTCGCTTTCGCTTCTCGCCTATCGGGAATATAAAATAACCAGACCACAACAACAGGCACTCGCAGCAGCCAGAGCTTATCTGAGTTCTGATTATGTTACTGTCATTGACAGCCTGTATGGCATTGAAGTAGAAGGGATGGATATTCATGAAAAATACATCCTGGCAGTGTCTTATGTGAAGGGGCAGTCGGTGGATAATTTCAGTAATGAAGCGAAAGAAAACATTCTGGCAAAAATATCCTTAAAAGGAGATGAGGCGATTCTGGATTACTGGATTTATCTGGGGCGCCTGGATACGGAACAAGCAGAGGATATTGCGCTTAAGCTGTCCGATAAGCAGTTGCTTTTATATGCATATTTGCAGGATAGAGATCAGGTGTCTAAAAATAATAACCTGTCAGGGAATGAGAAAGAGGAACGGATTAATGCACTGGACAGTAAGATCAGAGATTTGGCAAATAAACTAGGAATACAGTACGAAGAGGAAGAAGAATCGGAAGAGACGGCAACGCAGGAAACGCAGCAGGGGGTAGAAGAGGAGTCGGAAAAATGAGATATCATCTTGTACAAAAAGAAGACTGGTATGAGGAATATCCTCAGAGTGAACACTGGGAAGAGTATCTGAAAGAACAGCCGGAGCATAAAATCATATATATAGAAGATGAGAGCCATTCCTATAAAAGAGAACCGGAATTATTCATGGGAAGTGCAGGGGATATCCTCATAAAAAACTGTACGCTTGAATTACATCTTTCCGGATGGAGCCTATATATCCTGGGAGATATCAAGAAGGAAGCGCTATATCACAATAGAAAAAGAGTCAGGAATCAAAGAATATCCATAGAAGATGGAGACGTGCTTTTGGTCCGAACGGTAAAAGTCATTCTGTTTGCAAACCATCTGGTTATGGAGGGAGACCGCAAAAAGTACACTATTTCATTGCCAGAGATTCTAAAAAAGAAGGAGCCGTTTGAAGGATTTCCCTATTACAAAAAATCTCCCCGTATTATAAAGAGAATTTCCAGACCGGATATCGAAGTCCAGGCACCTCCGCGTAAAGCAGGAATGAGCAGATATGGATTGCTGCAAACCATTTTACCGCCCCTTGGTATGATGGCTGTTACTGTTGGTATTGGATTAATGATAGGCAGGGGGTTATTTCTTCTGATGTCTATCGGCGGAACGGGAATGACCGTGGTTGTTTCCACCGTTCGTTTTTTCAGTGACCGTAAGGAGAGGAAAGAGACGGATAAAAAACGGGAAGTCTTGTATGAACAATATCTGTTAAGAAAAAGGAAAGAAATCTATGCGGCTTATGTGCAGGAGAAAGAAGCGTATCACTATAACTATCCATCTGTAAAAGAAATACATAAAATGATTAGGGATTATGGCAGCAGAATTTATGAACGCAGTAATGTGGATGAGGACTTTCTAACTATTTCTATAGGAAAGCAGATGGGGAAACCGTCCTTTCAGGTAAAAACCAAAAGTACGGAATTGTCTGTGGATAAAGATGAGTTAGAAGATGCGGCGGCTGATATTGCAGCCGGGTATTCACAGATTGAAAAGGACTGTGTCATCGATCTGAAAAAGGCACACTTAGGTCTGGTAGGATCGAAATCAATCCTTCATGAGCAACTGAAAATTTACATCAGCCAGTTGGCTGCCATGCAAAGTTATCATGATTTGCAGATTATAGCGATTTATGAAGAGCGATATAATGAGCAGTTCCGCTGGATGCGTTGGCTTCCTCATAACAAGATACGTGCACTAAACGTGCAGGGGCTGATATATTCCGAACGTGTAAGAGACCAGATTTTAAACAGCTTAAACCAAATCTTAAAAGAACGCCAAATGAAGTTAGATGAAAGCAAAAAAGAAGCACGGTTTGTGCCGCATTTTCTGTTCATTATTGATGAACCGAAGCTGATTATTGATCACTCCATTATGGAATACCTGCAAAAAGAGGGAGATCGGCTGGGTTTTTCCCTGATCTATACCAGTCATCTACAGGCAAATCTTCCGGAAAATATCGGAACGGTTTTGTTACTGGAGCATTCCAGAGAGGGATATTTATTACTGAATGAAAAAGAGCTAAAGGCTGAAGCCGTTATGCTGCAGCATGTGGAGGGCGCTAATCTGGAGGAAGCAGCCAGAGACTTGAGTGTATTAAAGCATGTACAGGGCGTGACCAGTCATTTGCCAGAGAGTATTACTTTTTTACAAATGTACCATGTACTGCATCCAAAAGAATTGGAGATTCAAAAACGGTGGTTGAAAAGCGATTCCCATAAATCTTTGGCGGTTCCTCTTGGTGTCCGGGCAGAAAACGATCTTGTATACCTGAACCTTCATGAAAAGGCTCATGGACCTCATGGACTTGTGGCGGGAACTACCGGCTCCGGAAAATCGGAGCTTATTCAGTCTTATATTCTGTCGTTGGCAGTTAATTTCCATCCCTATGAGGTGGGATTTCTCCTGATTGACTATAAAGGTGGGGGAATGGCAGGACTTTTTAAAGAACTGCCTCATCTGTTGGGAACAATTACGAACTTGGACGGCAGTGAAAGTATGCGGGCATTAGAATCTATCCGAGCAGAATTGAAAAGGCGGCAGCGGATTTTCCGGGAAAGTGAAGTGAATAACATTAATGCCTATAATGAATTGTTTAAGGGCAGAAAAGTTGAAGAACCGCTTCCCCACCTGTTTTTAATCAGTGATGAATTTGCTGAGCTTAAAAAAGCCCAGCCGGAGTTCATGAAAGAACTGGTATCGGTGGCGGCCATCGGCAGGAGCCTGGGGGTACACCTGATTCTGGCGACACAAAAGCCCAGTGGAGTGGTGGATGACCAGATATGGGCCAATTCGAAGTTTAAGCTAGCTTTGAAAGTGCAAAATGAAGCAGACAGCAAAGAAATTATAAAGACACCGGATGCAGCAGGTATTACTCAGCAGGGACGCGCCTATCTGCAGGTGGGAAATAATGAAATCTATGAATTGTTCCAATCGGCATGGAGCGCTGCGGACTATATCGAGGAACAGGAAGACGAAGTTACGTTGGATGACCGGGTATATCTAATCAATGAACTGGGTCAGGGAGAACTAATAAATCAGGACTTGAGCGGAAGAGAGGCGGAAAAGAAAGCGAAGGACACGCAGCTTGATGTCATTATCCGTCATATTAAGGTGCTTTATGATTCAGAAAAGCATCTGGCAGTGAAACCTCCATGGCTTCCCTCCCTGAAAAAGCAGATTCTTTGTCCGCGGATGAAGGAGGAAGAAAAACCAGACAGAAAAAAGGGAACGGTGATGGTTCCCATAGGGCTGCTCGACCTTCCACAGGAACAGGAGCAGGTGGACTATGAACTGGATTTGACACAGGATGGAAATATTCTCTACATTGCATCCGGCGGTTATGGGAAATCCGTATTTCTAACTACGGCAGCTCTTGGTCTTGCCCTGGATTATCCTGTGGCGGATGTGAATTTCTATATTCTGGATTTTGGAAATAATACACTGATTTCCCTTAGAAATCTGCCTCATACTTCAGAATACATCAGCATGGAGGATACGGAGAGGTATCAAAAATTTAAAACCCTGATGCAGGAAGAATTAAAATATCGTAAAAAGTGTTTAAGCCGGGCTATGGCACCGAATTTTCAGGCATACAATGAAATGTCAGAGAAAAAGCTCAGAGCTATAGTGGTGTTTGTCGATAATTTTGATGCGGTTAAAGAAATGAGTTTTGAGGAAGAAGCGTATTTTACAAAGCTGACCAGAGACGGTACCGGCACTGGGATTTATTTTATCATTACGGCTACCAGATTAAATGCCATTCGTACCGCAACAGTCAACAATTTTAAAAATAAACTGGCCGGCTTTAATTTTGAAAAAGGGGAGGCAACCGGTATTGTGGGGCGCAGCAAGTATACCCTGCCGGAAATCAAAGGGCGAGCACTCATCAAACGGGATGAAACGGTCAATATGCTTCAGATGTATACGGCCGCAGCGTTTAGCAATACGATAGAATATACAAAGAAAATTCGGAAATTGACAGAGGATATTAAAAAGCGCTATCCGGGAGAAGAGGCGCCCCATATCCCAATTCTGCCGGAGGAGTTTACCCAAGACATGATGAGAAATTATCCTAAGGAACCGGCAGATCTTTATCTTGGTCTGGAAAAAGAGAAAGTGACACTCTGTGGCTTAAATCGGCTGCACAGTCCGTTCTTGATTTTAGGAGATGCAGGGAAAGGCAAGACCAATGCCATCAGACTTTTGCTTAACCAGACAATGGGAACAGGTACGGTGGTACTGTTTGATTCAAAAAGTATGGGCTTGTATGGATATGCCGTGAAGAAAGACATTCGGTATATAACGGAATTGGAAGCGTTTGTGGCTTACATGGATGAGTTGGAGCAGCTGGTGGAAGAAAGAGAAACGTGGCATAAGCTGAAATTAAAGGAAACACCGGGAATTTTACCGGGAGAATTGTTAAAGCAGACGGCTCCGTATTATATTTTTATTGATGATGTGGATGATTTGCCTGCATATCAGACGAATGCTTTAGAGGATATTGCCGCCATGTTCCAGCGGGCCTGTAAAGTGGGAATAACAATGGTTATTACAGGGCATACGGGCAAACTTAAAAATGGGGATAAACTGACTTTATTTGTGAAGTCCATTTTGGAAGGATTGATGGTCAGTTCTCAGGGGTTCTTAAATATTATGCCGATTCCGGCAGGAACCGACCATGTGGAATTTACTGAGGGGCTGTTGTTCCATAATGGCTTATATAAACAATTATTATTACCAAAGGCAAATGAGTAGAAGGGAAGGGATAGAAGATGACGGATATTAGAAATGATACAGATTTGGCAGAATTGATAGCTGCTGGGATGAACAATGCGGCAGGAGATTTTTCTCTGGATGCCGTATCAGAAAATGCCGGAAATCCTCCGGTGGAAACTGCCTGCAATGAATCTTATGAAAAAGGGCAAAATGCTGCCGCCGGCTATAAGGGAACTTTGGAAAGCCTGTCGGGATATGTCGCTGATATCAGTGCTGCTTTGCAGGCAGCAGACCAAAAGGTGGTGCTAAAAAGCGGAAAGTAGGTGGATTATGACAGAAGAGGAATTATACCGGGAGTATCAGAGTAAACTGTCCAGGCTAGATGACAAAAGGAGGGAAAATAAACAGATGCTGCAAAAACTGGAAGAAGAGGAGGAACGGGTAAGAACGCTGTTGGGACGTGCCCTATATTCTTTAGAATTACTGCGACACCAATGGGGGAATGCTCCGGAATTATACCAGTTGCAGGAGGATGTCAATGCTTTTGCAAGCCGGGCACAGGCAGAGCACAGAAGACAAAAAGAAGAGTCAGAACGGAAACAAAAACAATTGGATCGGCAGGAAGAGGAATACGACCAATCGTATCAGACAGAAAAACAGCGCCTGGAAACAGGTGGTGAAAGGGGAGAGGAGAACGAAGCATGGGAACTGTAATTTACCCAGGAAGGATACCTGGAAAGATGGGAATTATGGATTCTGAACTAGATCAGATGAGTGAAGCGGCAGAAAAAGCAAAGTCAGCTATGGTAAAAGTTAATGGCGACTTTTTATCCGGGTTGGCATGGGGAAATACAAAGGAATATTTCTTAACTATCCATATCCCATTGCTGCAGTCCTTCCGTTTATGGAGCAGCTATCAAAAGGAAGAAAATAGCACCTATAAAAATGCCGGCAGTGCTCTGCCCCAGATAGAGGAATTAAACCAGGACACTCTGACAACGCAGCGGGATTGGTGGGTATCAGAAAAAACAAAACTGCTGCAATGGCCTTTGGGAGGCGTTTTAAATCTCCCGGCTATCTGGATCTGCCAGAGGATCATCAATCAGATAGAAGAAAAACTCCGGGCTATTGAGACATTTATAGGGGCAACTACCGGCACATACAGCTATGCAAATGGAGTGCTGGAAACACTGGAACAGGCTCAGAGCAATCTGGGAAGAGTCAGCTATGATCCATCGACACACAGCTATGATTTCAGCTTGGTGGATGCACAGTGGCTAAGGACAATAAAAGCTTATCAGCAGTATAGAGATAAGCTGGATACCATAGAGGATATTTATGACAAGGTAAGTCCCTTTAAGGAAAATGGAGATTTGGATTTTGAAAGTGTGGATTGGAAGTATTTGGCCGATCTTGTTGGCAGGGTGCATCCGGAGGATCTGGACAAATTTGATTTGACGGAAGAAGAGATTATAGCGATCACAAAATTGTTGGATCAGTTAGATGACCGCATCTGGGACTTTTTAGAAGCTGCCGAGAAGCACGGGTGTGATATAGCATCATTGATTCCTTTTAGTAAGGAGCTTATCTGGGCGGCGCAGACCGGAAGCAGTAAATTGACCGATATCTTGAGCAGCCCGTTTATCGAAGGACCGGCTTTTAACTTTATTAATAACGGGGGATATATCTCACGGCTTCTGGGATTTACCTACACCGGGGCAGACAATGGGGATTATTACTACACCGTAGAAGACTCCCTTCAGTCAAAATTCGGATTCATGGATTATTATGATGAGGTGGGGTCACTGTTGGGGATGGATCTGGATGAGTATATTACGACGTTCAATTACGGAGGGAAAGAATACCGGATTGAGTTATGGAAGGGGAATTATGGATTTGGAAATGCCTATGGAGGAGAATTCGGTATATATTACAGAGATGCCGCAGAAGCGATTGCGAACCCATATGTCCAGGGAAGTGAACAAAGCCGCCATACCTATTATCAGTGTCTGCCGGAGGGAGAACAGCTGAGGATTGTGCAGAGGATTTATGATACAAGTAGTGGGACAGCAGAAGAAGTGATCAAAAATGACACGGATGATTATGCCAATGGAGGGGATCACTTTTGGAATCTGGCAATCCAAACGGATAGGGGAAAAACAAAAGATACACTAATGAATGTCTATAAAATTGATGTGCCGGATGCTGGAATGAGACAAGCGATGACGGAGGCCTTAAGCAAGGATAAAGACATTGTTTATGCTGAAACAGGCAATGGTATTACGATTACTTTTAAATAATGAAAGAGGAGGGATTATTGACCATGAAAAGAATAAATTTCATTATTATTTTATCACTTTTGATGACCATGTTAGGAGGATGCAGTATGGAAACATTTAAGACGCAAAGCGCAGGAGAGAAATATGCCCTTTCCCAGATGAAGAAACGGTATGGGAAGGAATTTGTCTTTGTGGAGGCTTCTAATTATGGAGAAGAAATCATAGGATTTAGTTGGGTATCGGGATATATGGCACCTAAGGAGGCTCCAGATGAAAGAGCATGGGTCTATGTGAACAGTATTGGAGAGTGTGAAGATACGTATCATATATACTATTTTCGCCAAGAGATAGAAATATTAATGGAGCCGTTTTTTCAAGATAAAGACTATATCCAGGATTATAGAATCAGAATAGACGGAAAACAGACATCTAAAAAGTGGACGGGGGAAGAGTCTCTTGAAGAATACCTGAAGGCAGGAGAGTATATGGCGGATCTGACCATTTATCTGGAGCTTAGAAAAACTGACGATGAATATGCGGACTGCATATATGACTGGCTCAAAGAGCTTTATGCTGTGGATTATAATATTACAGCCAGAGTCGCTGAAGGAACAATAGATGACTGCACTATGATTTTTAGTCAGGACTTGCACCAGCATGATTTAACAATTGAACATTTTACACATGAAAAGTTGCTTGATGAGATTGAAACTAGTAGGATAATGGATGAAGCAGCGAAAGAGGCTATGGAAGAGGAGTAGGAATAAAAAGCATTGATTATGAAAAAAGTAAAATTTATCTTTCTGCTGATATCTATGGCTGTTCTATCAGGAGGCTGCAGTATGGAAACATTTAAAACACAAAGTGAGGGAGAGAAGTATGCTCTTGCTCAGATGCAGAAACGGTATGGGAAAGAGTTTGTTTTTGTGAGTGAACCCTATTACAAAGAAGAAATCATAGGATTAAACTGGATATCGGGAGATGTAGCACCTAAAGATGCCCTCGATGAAGTTGCTGGGGTTTATGTAACCAATACCGGGGAGATTGGAGACACCTATCATGCCTATTATTTCAGACAGGAGATAGAAGCTTTGATGGAGCCGTTTTTTCTGGATAAAGATTATATTCAGGATTATAGAATCAGAATAGACGGGAAACAGACAACCAGAAAATGGACGGGGAAAGAGTCGCTGGAAGAATATCTGGAAGCGGGGGAATATATGGCTGATTTAGCCATATATCTGGAGCCTGGAAAAACTGACGATGAATATGCAGATTACATATATGATTGGCTGAAAGGACTTTATACCACGGATTATAATATCATGGCCAGAGTGGGTGAGGGAACAAAAGATGATTGTGTCATGATTTTTGAGCAGGACTTACATCAGCATGATTTGACGATTGAGTATTTTACGCATGACAGGTTAGTTGATAACATTGAACATGGTAGAATGGCGGCTGAAGCTGTGAAAGAAGCATTAGAGAGTGAGTAGGAAGAAACATTGATTATGAAAAAAGTAAAATTTATCTTTCTGCTGATATCTATGGCTGTTCTATCAGAAGGATGCAGTATGGAAACATTTAAAACGCAAAGTGAGGGAGAGAAATATGCCCTTTCCCAGATGGAGAAACGGTATGGGAAGGAATTTGTCTTTGTGGAGGCTTCTAATTATGGAGAAGAAATCATAGGATGCTTCTGAATACACACTTACACTATGATTCTATTGTAGGTAATTCTACACAGCACATGAACATCCTTTATCCAACGATTAGTTTTAATAAGAAACATAAAGTACTTGATAACAACATTAATAATGTATCTGTATTATATCAGGTATGTATAGGTAATAAAAAAATGCTTTTTGCAGGCGATATTGAAACAGTGTATATGGTTATCTAAAAGACTACTTTTGACGCTGCCAATATTTACAGTTGATTTTTTCTTATTCTCTGCATATACTAGAAGTAGGGAAAACCCTATTTTTCATGTTTTTCAAGGAGGTGAACGACTATGTTAGCAAATACATTTGTAGATAATGCCAAAGTCATGGCAAAGGGGCAGGTTACGATTCCGAAAGATGTTCGCGAAGTTCTTGGAGTGGCAAGTGGTGACCGTATTACCTTCATCGTTGAGGGAAATACCGTCCGTATTGTTAATTCTGCTGTCTATGCTATGCAAGTGCTACAAAATGAAATGGCAGGAGAAGGGAGGCGCATCGGCTTAAATTCTGATGATGATGTTATGGCACTTGTAAAAGAGTTGAGAAGCGAGGACGAAAAGGCATGAGAGTTTTGATTGATACCAATGTTCTTATATCTGCTGCGCTAAGTGCAAACGGTGTTCCTTTTCAGGCATATGTAAAAGCGGCATCCTATCCAAATCACGGGCTAATCTGTGAGCAGAATGTGGATGAAATGAAACGGATATTTAACAAGAAGTTTCCTGACCGCCTTGTGGCACTGGATAAATTTCTTTCTGCTGCACTGCTGACGTTGGAATTAGTCCCTATTCCGACAGACGAAGATGTTTCAGAGGCACAAATTAGAGACGTGAATGACCGTCCAATTTTACGGGCTGCCATTGAAGCAAAAGCCGACGTATTACTTACCGGCGATAAAGACTTTTTAGAATCTGGTTTAGAAAATCCGGCGATTATGACACCGGCTGAGTTTCTCAAATACTGATTTTTACATGCTGAAATCAAACTTTACTTTAGAGAAAATCATAATTATGCCAACCCCTTCATATCTTAGACAGAGACTGTAGACTGTGACTAAGTTTGGAGGGATTTTTTTGGACGATAAAATCAGAGAAGTAGTAGAACAGTATGATGTAAAAGTATATGATTCCCGTAGAGGCCGTGGTGCCTTTATTTGTGAAACAGATCATGGACTTAAACTTGTTAAGGAATATCACTTATCTCCAAACCGTTTGAATTTTGAATCTATGGTAAAATATATCATTAAAGACCGGGGTTATATCGCGGTGGATCAATTTTTAGCCAATAAAAAAGGAGAGCTGTTGACTAAGAATAAAATTGAGAAAACCTATGTCATGAAGGATTGGTTTGAGGGTCATGAGTGTGATACTAGAAATATGAGTGATGTTATTTTAACAGCCCACAATTTGGCAGCCTTACATAAAGTTATGAAGAATATCCGTTTAGACGGCAGTTATACGAAAAGTTATTATTGTGAAAATACCGAAACGGTCTTTGCAAAACATAATCGAGAGCTGAAAGCTATTAAAAATTACATCAAAAATAAACGTCAGAAAAATGAGTTTGAAGTTCAGTATATGACCTATTATTCAAGACTTTATAAGCAAGCTGAAGCGGCCTTGGAAATGCTTAAAAAATCCCCCTATAAAGACTTATTTGAAGAGGCAATCGCGGCAAAAACCATGTGTCATGGTGACTATAATCAGCATCATGTCCTAATCCAAAAGAATCAAATAGCAACTACAAACTTTGACCATCTGAATATAAATATTCAAATTAGTGATTTATACTTGTTTATGAGAAAAATCATGGAAAAAAATGATTGGAACATATCTTTAGGAAAAAATATCATTGATGCCTATAATGAAATCAAAGAAATAACAAAAGCGGAAATGGAATATCTATATATTCTTTTATTATATCCCGAAAAGTTTTGGAAAATAGCAAACCATTACTATAATACACGAAAAAGTTGGACATCCGGCAGAAACATCGAAAAATTAAATGATTTTATTAAGCAAAAAGATGCCCGAGAGAATTTTTTGGCGGAAATTTATAAATACTTATAAATCTTTATCTTTTACACATATTAGTATATAATAGTAACATAAAAAACAAAGGCAGGAGGTATTTAGATGGACTACAAAAGGGTTTATGAGGACTGGTTATCCAATCCCTATTTTGACGAAAATACGAAAGCTGAACTGTTAGAAATTAAAGGCAATGACCATGAGATAAAAGAAAGATTTTATCAGGACTTAGAATTTGGCACGGCAGGACTGCGGGGCATCATCGGAGCGGGTATTAACCGGATGAATATCTATGTTGTGCGTAAGACAACACAAGGCTTAGCCAACTATATTAAGAAGCTGGGGGGAGAGGAGAAGGGAGTTGCTATTGCTTATGATTCCCGTCGGATGTCTCCGGAGTTTGCCAACGAAGCGGCTCTTTGTCTGGCGGTCAACCATATCAAGGCATACATTTTTGAATCTCTGCGTCCGACACCGGAATTATCATTTGCCGTAAGGGAACTTGGCTGTATGGCCGGCATCAATATTACTGCCAGCCACAATCCGCCTGAGTATAACGGTTATAAGGTCTATTGGGAAGATGGGGCACAGATCACACCACCTCATGACAGCGGTATTATGGGAGAAGTGAAGGCTGTTACCAATTACGCAGATGTTTTGACGATGACCCTTCCGGAAGCTAAAGCCTGCGGCCGTTACAAAGTGATTGGAGAAGAAATAGATGACAAATATATTGATGTATTGAAACAGCAGGTCAAGGAATGGGATTGCATCAAACAGCTAGGTGACCAGATTAAGATCGTTTATACACCGCTTCATGGAACCGGAAACATCCCGGTCAGGAGGGTTTTAAAAGAGATTGGATTTACGAATGTCCATGTTGTGCCGGAACAGGAGCTGCCGGACGGAGAATTTCCAACAGTGAGTTATCCCAATCCTGAATCGGAAGAGGCATTTGTGCTTGCCATGAAGCTGGGTAAAGAGATAGATGCCGATTTGGTATTGGCAACAGATCCGGATGCCGACCGCCTTGGGGTTTATGTAAAAGATAAGAAGGGTGAATACCATCCGCTGACCGGGAATATGTCCGGTTGTCTGTTAGCAAAATATACGATTAGCCGAACCAAAGCTTTAAAAGGTTTGCCGGAAGATGGCTATTTAATTAAGACCATCGTGACAACTAATATGGCAGATGCCATAGCCCAATATTATCATGTGGGTGTGATTGAATGTTTGACAGGCTTTAAATATATTGGTCAGAAGATATTGGAGTTCGAAAAAACCGGTAAAGGAAGTTATTTATTTGGCTTTGAAGAAAGCTATGGCTGTCTCATTGGGACCTATGCCAGAGATAAGGATGCCGTTGTGGCCAGTATGGCCTTATGTGAAGCGGCGGCTTATTATAAAACCCAGGGTAAGACTTTGTGGGATGCCATGATGGACATGTATGAATGTTATGGATATTATCGTGATGATATTGCTGCCATATCCTTATCCGGAATTGAAGGACTGGCTAAGATTCAAACGATTTTAGAATCCTTTAGAAATAGTCCGCCGAAAGAAATTGGCGGTTATAAAGTTCTGGCAGTCAGAGATTATCAAAAGGATACCATTCGTAATCTTAAGACAGGTGCCGTTAAGCCAACAGGCTTACCTAAGTCTAATGTCTTATATTATGAGATGACAGAAGATGCCTGGGTATGCGTCCGTCCGTCGGGTACTGAGCCTAAGATTAAGTTCTATTGCGGTGTTAAGGGTACTTCTCTTGAGGATGCTGAGGATAAATGTGAGGCCCTTAAGAAAGCAATTACAGATTTGGCAACCAATTGATAAATCATTAAGTAGTCATATTTTAGCTGTCAAGGTAATAATTTATTTATAGGCAAGGAGCCTAAGGGGGAAGTCTATGCGTAAATTATTGCCTTTGATTGCAGCTGTAGCAGTTTTGCTCACAGGATGCAAAAGTGATGATGCTCTGGGAGCCAAAATCAACGATATTGACTTTACGATTATAAGTCCAAATGATATCCAGCAGGAAATTAAAGAACTGGTGGAAGAACGGCAGAGCAAGCCGTTTAAACTGACCTACAGCGATGGTGACTACTTGTACATAGTTGTTGGTTATGGGGAACAGACCACAGGCGGCTACAGTATTACGGTGGGAGAACTCTATCTGGCAGGAAATGGAATACACGTGGAAACAAACCTGGTAGGTCCATCTAAAGATGATGTCCCGGGTGAAGCCCCATCCTACCCATATATCGTTATCAAAATTGAAAATATGGACAAAGTAGTCTTATTTAATTAGTTAATGAGTTTTGTCATAATTCCCTCCTTGCAGGAATATCTTTTAGATAGGAACAGGCATCAGTTAAATGCCTGGTAAGGAGGGAATTTTCATGGAAATTTTGAAAAAGCATATTCGCACAAACCAAATCAAGGGCAAAGTGGCCATCCAGGTAACCCTTGATGATGATTTTAATGTGCCGGATGTCAAGCCGGATATTGATAAGATTATTGAAGAAACCGGTGAGATCAAAATTGAAGAAATCAAGGCAGTGAATGACAAAGTGCTGGTTCGTGGGAAATTAGAATTTGCCGTTTTATATATCAGCAGCTATTCAGAACGGCCGTTACATAATATGTCGGGAATGATTCATTTTGAAGAATCTGTCAATATGGATAAAATTTCAGAGGATGATGAAATCAAAGTAAGTTGGGATATGGAAGATTTAAGAACCAGCCTGATTAACTCAAGGAAGCTCAGTGTCAGATCTATTTTAAGCCTTTCATTGACGGCAGGGCAAATTAACGATGAGGAAGTGGCCACCGAGGTTATAGATGATGAAAATATACGTATTTTAAATAGAGAATTAGACGTGAGCCAGATTCAAGTTCATAAAAAAGACATATTCCGTATTAAAGAAGAAATAGCTATTCCTGCCAATAAACCCAATGTATTGGATATCCTTTGGGATAACGCGGTCATTGACAGCCTGGATATCAAATTGACTGATGACCAAATTAATTTACGGGGCGATATAGGTATCTTCATTTTATATGCCGGTGCCGAAGAAAAGAATCCATTACCTTTCTTTAATATGAATGTAGCTTTCAATGGAAGTGTCGATTGTGGTGGCGCAAAAGAAGAGATGATTGGCAATATCAATGGGAAGATTATTCAAAGAGATATGGAAGTCAAACAAGATGCTGATGGTGAGCCGCGGAGCATCGTCATTGATATTGTCCTGGAGTTAGATATTGCGGTATACGACGAAGCACATATTGAAATACTAAGTGATGTCTATGCGGTTAACAGGAATCTGATGCCTGAACGTCAGAAAACCATCTTTGATAATATCCTTGTGAAAAATGAATCAAACTGCAAGTTACAGCAGAAAATAAAGATTAAAAATGATCAGTCAAAAATTCTCCAGATCTGCCAGGCAAATGGTAATATAAAAATTGACAGAACTGAAATTACAGACGAGGGTATTTTAGTGGAAGGTGTCGTTTATGTACAAATACTATATATCGCAGCTGATGATAAAATTCCCATTAATGCCATCAAAGGAATGATCCCTTTTTCACACACAATCGAAGTTGCCGGAATGACACCGGAATGTGTCTATGAAATTAATCCTGTTTTAGAACAGATCAATTCCATGATGTTAGATAGTGAGGAAATAGAGGTTAAATCTATCCTCACCCTGAATACCATTGTGTTCTCCAGGACGGAAATGGATATTATTGTTGATATTGAAGAGCAGCCCTTTGATTTGAAAGAAATAGAAGCCCTGCCCAATATTGTCGGATATATTGTGCGGTCAGAGGATACAATGTGGGAATTAGCAAAGAAATTCTATACGACATCAGGTCAGATAATGGAAATTAATGACTTATCTTCTGAGGAGCTAATACCAAATCAACGGCTGGTCATTACAAAAAATAACATTTTTGGTTAAATTAAAAAAGAAAGGGTTGAAAACAAAACACATATTATGTATAATGTATACAAAAGAAAATGATTAAAATTTGTGTGTTCACCGAGGGAACAGATGGGAGCATGAGTGAAAAGTATACAACTAAGAGCCATGGGAAAGATAAACTTAGGCCTGGATGTTTTAAGGCGCAGGGAAGATGGCTATCACGAAGTACGTATGGTTATGCAGATGGTAAATCTCTACGATAAGATTAAAATCACAAAGATCAGGGGACCGAAGATTTATATTTCTACCAATCTGCCGTTTCTTCCTATTAATGAAAACAACATAGCCTATAAGGCAGCAAAGCTTTTAATGGAAGAATTCAATATTAAATCCGGAGTTTATATAGAAATTGCGAAGCATATTCCGGTAGCGGCAGGCATGGCCGGGGGAAGTTCAGATGCGGCAGCTGTTCTGCATGGCATCAACCGGCTGTTTCGCTTAAACTTAGGCAAACCCCAGTTGATGGAGCGAGGGGTCAAATTAGGTGCCGACGTACCTTTTTGTGTTTCAAGAAGAACTTCGTTATGTGAGGGAATTGGGGAAATTATCACACCTTTACAACCAATGGCGGACTGTTATATTTTGATCGCAAAACCGGGATTTAGTGTATCGACGAAATATGTTTATGAAAACCTGAATATAGATGCCCTTAAGAGCCATCCGGATATTGATGGTCTGGTCGACGCCATTAACCATCAGGACATCTATAAAATAGCGGGAGATATGGAGAATGTACTGGAAACAGTAACTGCAGTGAAATATCCGGATATCGAAAAGATTAAAGATCTTATGCGTCGGGAAGGGGCGCTCAATGCGATGATGAGCGGCAGCGGACCAACCGTATTTGGGATTTTTGATCAGCAACAGGCAGCGAGAATTGCCTGGGAAGAACTAAGAAAAGAAGCTAGTGTGAAGAATGTCTTTTTAACAAGACCATATCCTCGTTTAACGAGGATGAACAGACAAAGGTGAAAAATATGATAAAAAACTTAAGCATGAATATCGACGCAGTTCTGCCCCTGCGTGATGTGGTATTTAATACATTGAGGCAAGCTATTCTAAAAGGAGACTTATTACCCGGTGAGCGGCTCATGGAGATACAACTGGCCAATAAATTGGGAGTAAGCAGAACCCCTATCAGGGAAGCCATTCGTAAGCTGGAATTAGAAGGTCTTGTCATTATGATTCCCAGGAAAGGAGCCATTGTTGCCGAGATTACTAAAAAGGATTTAAAAGATGTTTTGGAAGTTCGGATAGCCCTGGAAGTATTGGCTATTGAACTGGCTTGTGACCGGATTACCGATGAGGGAATTCTTAAATTAGAGGAAGCATTAAATGACTTTGAAAATGCCATGCATAGCAAGGACATAACATTGATTGCTGAGAAGGATGTAGCTTTTCATGATGTTATTTTTAATGCAACCAATAATGAGCGCCTGGTTCAGACGTTGAATAATTTAAGGGAGCAGATTTATCGTTACCGATTGGAATTTCTAAAGGACTTTTCGGGCCACGAACGTTTAAAGGCAGAACACCGACAGGTATTTGATGCTATTAAAGAAAGAAACAAAGAGGTAGCTGCGGGGATAATCGTCGAGCACATCAATAATCAGGAACTCAATGTGATTAAGAGAATCAATGAAGAAAAGGAAGGTTCTTTCTGAACTTTGGATATTAAACTGTAACAAGTATGCCGGCATTCTAGGATAGGATGCCGGCATATTTTGTTATTCCCATTATAATTTTGGTTTAAAACTTTTGCAATCAATTTAGTCAAAATAACTAAAATATTTATTTTTTTTAAAAAATGTTATTTGCTTTACAGAAATATAGTTGTACTCCCGTTATAATTATATAAAAATGTAATATAAAAAACGAATGAAAGAAGGAAAAAATATGCATGTTGGCTGTGTTAAGGAAATCAAAAAGTATGAATTTCGTGTAGGCTTAACGCCTGACAATGTAAGGGAGTATGTGGGTCATGGTCATGCTGTGTTCATTCAATCCAATGCCGGGGAGGGGGCGAGTTTCAGTGATGATGATTATAAAGCTGCCGGAGCTATAATCCTTGAAGATGCAAAAAGCGTATGGGCACAGAGTGAGATGATTATAAAGGTTAAAGAACCTTTACCAGAGGAATATCCTCTGATGCGTAGTGATCAGATTTTATACACTTATCTGCACTTGGCAGCTAATCATCAGTTGACTGAGGCACTATTAGCAAGTGGCGCAAAAGGTGTGGCCTATGAAACAATTACTGACGATAACGCTGGTCTTCCATTACTGAAACCCATGAGTGAAGTTGCCGGACGGCTTAGTGTACAAAATGGTGCAAAGTGTCTTGAGAAACCAATGGGGGGCATGGGTCTGCTATTGGGAGGTGTTCCTGGTGTTGCAAAGGCTAAGGTTATTATCATTGGAGGAGGTGTTGTGGGAACTAATGCATGTAAAATGGCTATTGGGCTTGGTGCGGAAGTAACTATTTTGGATAAAAGCCTGCCAAGACTAACTTATCTGGATGATATTTTTGGCTCTCAAATCCAGACTATGTACAGCACGACAGCTAATATTGAACGGCTGCTGTATGAGGCGGATATGGTCATCTGTGGAGTGTTAATCCCAGGGGCTGCAGCGCCAAGACTGATAAAAAAAACGCATTTAAAAAAAATGAAGACAGGCAGTGTAATTGTAGACGTAGCGGTAGACCAAGGTGGCTGCTGTGAAACTACGAAAGCAACATATCACGATGACCCAACCTTTGTAGTTGATGGCGTAGTGCATTATTGTGTGGCCAATATGCCGGGGGCAGTATCCAATACCTCCACCGTTGCGTTGACAAACGCCACATTACAGTATGGACTTATGTTGGCTGATAATGGAGTAGAGGACGCTGTACAAAAGGATAAAAATCTGTTCGCCGGGGTAAATACCTATAAGGGGAAATTGACATGTAAGGCGGCGGCGGACAGTCTTTCGATAGAGTACACATCACTATCCGTCCTGCTGTAAGTTTAGTATTGAAAATTAAAATGTAAATTGGGATATTATGGAGGAATGTGAAAATGAAAAGGTTTATCACCATTGCTGAGATAGAAGCTTTGCTGTCTCGGGGCGAGCATATACTTGCCTGTTCTGACAATGATGTCGTTACTGCGGCAGCAAAAGACTTGGCTCAATCGAAAGGTGTTCAGATCGCCAGAGGTGGGGCTCAGGTCATTTGTTCCCCTACAACCCATGCATCTGCCATGGCAATGAATAGTCGGGCAGCACCAACGAAAGAGCAGATAATGAGTGGTCCGGTTGCGGATGACGGTCCTTACCAATTTAATGGGCGGATGCGATATGATGAGTTTTTGCGTTGGAGAGAACAGTTTCCTATTTTGAAGAATGTAGCTCATGTGGCCAACTGCTCACAAAGTGCACAGTCTACTCGGGTGAGAGATGGTATTAACAGCTATCTGGATAATTGGCTAACCATAGGTATGGACTGGAATTATTGGTGTGAAGAGGTAGTCAAGGCGAAAGCGGAGTTTGCAAAGCTGATTGGTGCGGATACGGAAGAAATAGCTATTACTATGTCAGTGTCGGATGCGATTGGCAGTGTGGCCAGCGCATTAGATTTTACAGGAAAACGCAATAAGGTAGTAACCACTGAGGCCGAGTTTCCCACGGTAGGTCATATCTGGTTGGCAAATCAGAAGTATGGATGTCGCGTGGATTATGTACCTGTACGCGATGGCGTAGTGGATATCAATGAATACGATCGTTATATTGATGATACAACGCTCTTGACCTCTATTACACACGTATACTACCAGAATGGTTTTAAACAGGATCTTGACGCAATTGTGGATATCGCACATCGAAAGGGTAGTCTTGTTTTGGTTGACGGGTATCAAGCGTGTGGAACATGTCCTTTGGATGTGCACAAGCAAAATATTGATATGTACACCACGGGTACGTTAAAATACTTATTCGGTATACCGGGCATTGCCTTCCTGTATGTGAATAAGAACTTGGTGCCAAAAATGAAACCGGCTCTGACGGGTTGGTTTGGTCAGGAAAATCCGTTTTCATTCAAGGTGCGCGAACTGGATTATGCCAGTGATGCCAGGCGTTTTGACACAGGTACGCCACCGGTTCTCGCCAGCTTTGCAGCACGGGCAGGACTGGAAATCATCAACGAAGTGGGTGTTGGCGCTATACAGGAACGCATAGATTTCCTCAGTAAAGTAGCTATTGAGGAGGCTGATAAACATGGTTTAGATATGATTAGTCCGAGGGATATATCCAAGAAGGGCGGCACCACGGCCATTCGCCTCAAGATGGATTCCCATGAGATGGAGGTCGAGTTGGCGAAACGCAATATTATTGCCTCTGCCAGAGGCAAAGTTATCCGTGTTGCTCCACATTTTTACACTTCGGCACAAGATATTGTGTATGTAATGGATCAGATTAAAGATGTTATCCGCATTTATGAGCGATGAGGAGAGGAGAAACGGAAAAATGTATATATGTCAGGTGGTAGGGAAGGTGGTTTCTACAATAAAGAATTCATCCCTTGGAGCCGGCAGCTTGATTTTTGTCAGACGTATTGACTCTGATGGGAAGGTGCAGAAGGAGCTGCTAGTCGCCTATGATACTATTGGTTGCGGTGAAGGCGATACTGTGTTAGTGACAAGTGGATCTAATGCGCGATTCGCTCATACAACTGAAACTGCAGCAATTGATCTTGTTGTAGTTGGAATTGTCGATGATTATGAATTGGGGAAAAACCAGCCGGCGGTTTTGACAAAAGCGCGGGAGAACAAAGTAAAAGGCTGATCAACTAAAATAATTTAGGAGGTAATAGAATGAAAGCAAAGGGTTTTGTAGAAACGAAGGGCTTAGTAGCAGCTTATGAGGCGGCAGATACAATGGTAAAAGCTGCAAATGTAAGTTTAGTCAGCAAAGAGAATGTTGGTGCAGGATTGGTTACAGTTATAATTGAAGGTGATGTTGGTGCGGTAAAGGCTGCAGTGGATGCAGGTGTGGAAGCCGCTCAGCGTATTGGTGAAGTGGTGGCGGCTCATGTGATTGCCCGCCCCCAGGAAGAAGTTGAAAGCATGTTTGGAAAGACAGAGTAGGAATCAAAAAGCGGTCGCAAGAACGTCCGAAAACCATCAAGAGGGGTGATGACATGGAAAACAATTTCATATTGCGTACATATGCTTTCGTAGACAACATGCAGCCACAGTACGCAGCCATGACCGGAACTGTAGTGAAGGGTGATTTGTGTTTGGCTGGTATGGCACAACTGTATCTTGAAGTCGAGCCAGGCAGTAGCAGCTATTCAATAATGGATGTGGCAATGAAACGTGCAAATGCCAAGCCGGGATTTTTAGTTGTAGAACGAGAATACGGTGAAATAGAGCTTCACGATTTTGACATTGACTCGGTACGGGAGGCTGGGGAGGCGATTTTGGAGGTATGTAATCTTTCAATTAGTGATCGCCAAAAGCCACAAATTATTTCAAAACAAATTATAAAAAAAGTGGACTCTTATCAGGCGCAACTAATCAACCGTATGCGTCAGGGTTCAATGTTATTGCCGGGAGAGAACTTGATGATTCTGGAGGTGGAGCCGGCGGGATACATTTCCGTAGCTATCAATGAAGCGGAAAAGGCGGCTGGAATTAAAATTATCCACTTTGATCCTGTCGGCAAATATGGCCGTATGTATGTTGCATCTGAGAATTTATCGGATGTGCAAACTGCGATGGATGCCGCTGTAATGTCTATTGAACGATGCTAAAAAGGCTGCAGTAAGCCGCAAGAAAGAAGGGGTAGTGATGGAGCACACGTATCAGAAAATCTTCGACTTAGCTATTTTGGGAGGGCAATTGGTGATGCCGGAGTATGGTGTGATCCATGGAGATATATATGTGAATGACGGCAAAGTTGCTGCTGTATCTACGAAAACCAGTTTGCCGGCAAAACAGACGATTTGTGCTGAGGGACGCTATGTATTGCCTGGTATCGTTGACCCGCATATCCATTTAGGGCTGATGAGCCCGATGCGTGAGGAGTTGGAAAAGGAGACAGCTGCCGCACTGATTGGAGGGGTGACGACGGCAGGTCTGTATGTGAGTGCATCAGACGCCCGCCTGGGAGCATTTGAAAAATTAGCAGACGATATCCACAGTTTGTCCCATATTAACATAAATCCCCATTTTATTATTACACGGGAGGATCAGCTTTGTGAGCTTCCACAGATGATTGAACTTTATGGTATCCGCAGTTTCAAGGTTTATATGCATGGGGTGCCGGGAGTGGTTTCATCCAGCGAGGATTCCTTTATAGTACGGGTAATGCAGGCACTGAGGGAAAGCGGAAAAGATTGTATGTTATGTGTTCATTGCGAAAATCATTCGTTGGTATGTCAAGCCACTGAATTTCTGAAAAACAAGACAGGAAATTTAGCAGATATAACTGATTGGGAATGCAGCCATCCTGAAATGGCCGAGGAAGAAGCGATTCAACGGATATCATATTATGCGAAAAAACTGCGGCAGAAGGTATATATAGTACATGTATCCTCTGAAGGAGGTGTCAAGATGCTGCGTATGATGAAAAAAGACAATCCATATCTTTTTGGAGAAACCACATCGCCGTATCTCTCTTTATCATTAGAGAATAACCTGGATTATCACGCTAAAATGGAACCGCCAATTCGTGGGCGCCGTCATCAGGATGCTTTATGGAGAGCATTGTCCGATGGTGTAATAGATACAATTGGAACCGACAATGTTATGATACCTGACGAGATGAAATATGAAAATAGGAGTGACATATGGAAGATTCCCAGTGGTTATTCCGTGTTGGAAACCCATCTGCCCTCTATGCTCAGCGAGGGTGTGTTGCGCCGCGGGATACCGATACATCAGATTGCCGCTAAAATGACTATGGAACCAGCTAAAATTTTTGGAATTTATCCTCGAAAGGGAAGTCTGCAGCCAGGTAGTGATGCAGATATTACCATTGTAAATTTGAATGCTTTTGAGCAGGTACGTGCTGAGAATCTGCATTCCGGTTCAGGATTCAGTATCTTCGAGGGGAGCCACATGGCAGGTTGGCCTTGTATGACAGTGCTGGGAGGAAAAATTGCAGTGGCAGATAGGGAAATCGTGAACAGAGTCACAGGGCAAATCGTGTTGTGAGTATCAAATGATAAAAACAGATATTAATTGACAGATTGACAGGTAGGAGGGTGCCGATTGAAAGAGATAAGATTACATGGCATTGGTGGAATGGGGACTGTAAAAGCTGGAGAAATACTTGTTCATGAGACAGTTAAGGAAGGGAAATATGGCAACTCAATGCCCTTCTTTGGCTTTGAACGCCAAGGGGCGCCGGTGACAAGTTTTGTCCGCCTTGATGATAAACCAATACGTCCTAAAAACAAAGTATATCAACCAGACTGCGTAATCGTATTGGATCCCAGTCTATTAGTTTCAGCGAATGTTTTTGAAGGACTAAATGATAATTCAATTTTTGTTGTGAATAGTCGAATCGAGAACCTTGAGGCTATTAAAATAAGTGATAGGGTTGCTCGGATTGCTTATGTAGATGCTACAGGTATCGCTATGGAACTGTTAAACAGGGCTATCCCTAACACTATTATGCTGGGCGCTTTCGCCCGTGCCACCGGTTGGGCAGAACGTAAAAGCCTAGAAGAGGTAATTGTGAAATTTTTTGGAGAAAAAAACCGCGAAGCCTTCAGAAGGGGCTATGATGAGGTTAAAGTTATTGAATTGGGGGAAGGACAGCTATGAAATACATAAGCGATTACATTGTACCCATAGGTCCGGAAGGCCTATACATCATAGATACAGGCAAGTGGCGTACACGCCGGCCAGAGATGGATATTGTGAAATGCAAAAAATGTGGCACTTGTTTTTTATACTGCCCGGTGCATGCAGTGAAGCGGCATGAAGATAAAAGTTATACAATCGATTATACCTATTGTAAAGGCTGCGGTATTTGCGCCAATGAATGCCGTTTTGATTCCATAGAAATGATACCGGAGGAGGGAGATAGTGATGCCTGAGATTAAAGTGCAAAATGGCAATATGGCTGCCGCTACCGGCGCCGCATTATGCCGTCCTGATGTAATAGCCGCCTATCCTATCACACCGCAAACACCAGTGGTGGAATATTTGACGCAATTTAAGGCTGACGGCGAGATTGAAAGTACCATGAGTGAGGTGGAAAGCGAGCTTTCGGCGATGAGCGTTGTGACCGGTGCATCTCTGGCGGGCTCACGAACATTTACAGCAACGGCTTCACAGGGACTGGCATTGATGTATGAGCCATATTTTCGCGCATCTACTTTACGCCTGCCCATTGTGATGGCCGTTGTAAACAGGGAAATGATTTCTCCCCAAACACTCTGGGGAGGACCTCAGGATGCGTTGTGCGTACGTGATGCAGGATGGATACAGATTTACGTGGAAGATAACCAAGAGATTCTGGATACAATTATCCTTGCCTTCAGGCTGGCAGAAGACAAAGGCGTACTTCTTCCCGTCAATGTGTGTTATGACGGCTTTTATCTTTCACATATGTCTGAGAGGGTGGAAGTTCCGGATCAAGCGAGTGTGGATGCCTTTCTGCCTCATTACGTGCCGGAACATATTAAATTGGATCCTATTCGTCCGATGTCCGTAGATCCGTTGACCAATGGTTATCTACTGACTGAATACCGCCTGCGTCATACACAGGGTCATCAGAGGGCGCTAAAACTGATTGATGAACTGGATGCCGAATTTGCCAATCAATTTGGACGTTCCTATGGCGGGCTTGTAGAAGAATATTGTAATACAGATAGTGATGCCGTTCTGGTGACAATGGGATCGATGACCGGAGTCGCACGGGAAGCGGTAGATCTGGCACGGGCCAGAGGACGAAAAATTGGACTTTTGAAACTCCGTGCAGTGCGTCCGTTCCCTGGCGCACGTGTCGTAAAGGCCATTGCCGGACGTAAAGCATTTGGGGTGGTGGACCGCAGTGTATCCTTTGGTTGGGGTACGGGTATCACATTCCAGGAAATCCGTTCGGCAATGTACGGTGAAGGTTCTAATATTCCGGCTGTGCCAATGATTGGCGGACTGGGCGGCGAAGATGTGACCATAGAACATATGATGCTGGCCATTGATTGTATATACAAGGCGGTAGAAAGTGGATTATCTAATGAAACGGTATGGCTGAATAAGGAAATAGACATTATGTAAAGAAGGGATTATATTCAATGAACATATACGAAAAACTCGCAATGCAAGAAGAAATGATATCACCTGGTATTTCAGCCTGTGTGGGCTGTAATGTGGAACTTACCATCAGGACCGTAATGCGCGTTTTGGGACCCAATACGATTTTGGCAATTCCGCCTGGTTGTATGGGCGGCGTAGGTGTAGTGGGATGGGATAAAAAATCTGGTTCTAAAACTCCGGTTTTCTTTCCTCTGTTGGATAACGTAGCATCTATGCTTGCCGGAATAAAGCTGTACTATGAGCATATTGGTCAAAAAGTAAATGTGGTCGCTTTTGCGGGTGATGGTGCTTCCGCGGATGCAGGGCTGCAATGCCTTTCAGGTGCAGCTGAACGTGGGGACAAGATTCTGTATATATGCTATGACAATGAAGGCTACATGAATACAGGATATCAACGCAGCGGAACAACAACCAAGGGTGCCTGGACAAGTACAACGCCGGTGAGCCGACAGGGCTGTGGCGGAAAAAAGCAGGATAAAAAAGATTTTCCGATGATTATGGCTATGCATGATATTCCATATATGGCGACCTGCAACCCCGCATTCATAAAAGACATGGTTGACAAGGTGGAAAAAGCAATGGCGGTAGAAGATGGATTAGCATTCTTATACGTTTATAATCCCTGTTTGACAGGTTGGGGGATACAGAGCGACAAAAGTATTGAATCTGCCCGTGCAGCGGTAGATTCCAACTTTGCTCCTCTGTACGAGGTAATAGATGGGACGTTTAAGCTAAATTATCAGCCCAAGGAAATTATTCCAGTGAAAAATTTTGTCTCTTACTGCAAAAAGTTTAGCCATTTAAATGATCTGGAGATTGAAAATTTACAGCAGCAGACTGATTCAAAATGGCATCGGCTGCAAATGTTATGTGAAATGGGGTGAGGCAATGTCAAAAGAAAAGTTGATGGAAGGGTTTTTTAACCCGGAATCTATTGCAGTGGTAGGTGCGTCTGACAATCCGAAAAAGGCAGGCTATATTATTGTACATAACCTGATTCAAAAAGGATTCCAAAGACCTGTCTATCCCGTTAATCACAATGTAAATGAAGTGCAGGGGATAAAGGCTTATCCTCTGTTGAGTCAGATACCGGAAGATGTGGAACTAGTGGTTCTTATTACCCCTGCAGCCATGATTCACAGTGTAATGGATGATTTAGAAAAACGCATGGAAGAAAAAGGCGATGTGAAGGCTTTGGTATGTGCTGCGGCCGATTATGGTGAAACTAAAACGGAGGAGGGGATTAACCGGCAAAACCGCCTATTAGAGACCTGTAACCGTTACGGAATTCGGGTGCTTGGACCAAACTGTATTGGGGTCATTAACAATCTGAACGGTGTGGATACCACTTTTGTGGATCCGGGTATCCCTCCTTCTGATTTCAAGATGCAAAGTGGAATCTCCATTGTTTCACAAAGCGGTTCGATAGCCACTTCAATTATGTTTATGGGTGCATCCAGACCCTTACCGGTCAAATTCAATAAATTTGTCTCTCTTGGTAATATGACGGATGTGGATTTTATTGATATTCTTGAGTATTACGAGCGGGATGATAGTACACGTGTAGTGGGTATTTATATGGAAGGTTATCCAAAAGGCAAGATGTTGATTGAGATAATGGGACGTATTGCACGTAAAAAGCCAGTAGTAATTTTGAAAGTTGGCAGGGGTGTTAAGGGGGCAAAGGCCGCCAATTCTCACACGGGCTCACTGGCGGGAACAGATGCTGTGTATGATGCTGCGTTCAAGCAGTATGGAATTATTCGTGTAGCAGCTTTTAGAGAATTGATTGACACGCTATTGACCTTGGAGCGGATGCCGATGGCTAATGGCCGTAACTTTTATGTATTATCGCAGACCGGTGGTTTTGGTATTTTCTGTACAGATTTGTTGGAAGAACTCCAATTTGTAAATATGCCTAAAATATCAGAAGATACATGTAATATTTTAAAGGAACAGATGCCTGTGATGTCAACGATAGATGAACCTGAAGGTTATTCCGATATTACTGTGAGCGCCAGTGAGGAGCAGCATGCACAGGGTCTTACCGCTGTACTAAAAGATGACAAGGTAGATGGGGTCTTTTTCCTTACCGTCACTCCTACCTTTTTACAGCAGGAGAGATTAGGTCACTGCTTAGCAGAAGCATATAATTCTTTGGCAGCAAAATATAAAAAACCTGCCTTTATCTGTATTATGGCCGGAGATTATGTGAAAAAATCCCGTTATGTATTGGAAGAAGAGGGCCTTTGCAGCTTTGATACCCCCAATGAGGCCGTAGTGGCAGCAAAGCATTTGATTTGGTATGCCGAATACCTGAAAGCGAAGGAGGTGCGGTCATGAGCAATTTATCTGGAAGTTATGATGAATATGACAGCAAGCAGCTGTTGGCCTCTTATGGTGTGCCGGTGGGCGAGGGTATCGTTTGTACGGACGTTTCGGAAATTGCCGGATTGGAAGAGAAAATGCCTTTCCCGTGGGGAATGAAGATACTTTCGAAAGATATAATCCACAAGAGCGAGGCGGGTGGGGTACATCTGAATATTAAGAGCAGGACTGAGGCAATCAGGTCATTTGATGAAATTATTGCGAGTGCCAAAGCCTATGCGCCGGATGCAGATATTCGGGGAGTATTGATTTCCAAAATGATCACCACTGGCTTTGAGTTGATTATGGGGGTGAATAAAGATCCTCAGTTCGGGCATGTGATACTGTTTGGTCTGGGCGGCATTTATGTAGAGATGTTTAAAATGGTATCGATGCGTCTTGCACCGCTCACTCGTTACGATGCAGAGCAAATGATTGATGAATTGCCTCTTACAAAGATTTTTAAAGGTATGCGGGGAAAATTTTATGATAAGGGGGAGGTGATAAATGTACTACTTGCTCTTTCAAAATTGGTCGAGGAACATCCTGAGATTGAGGAAATAGATATCAACCCGTTTTTCATCTTCCCTGTGAGTGGGTGTGCTGTAGATGCTGTAGTGACGGCAAGTCAAAAATACATTTAAAGGAGATGCATTATTTATGGAAGAAAAAAAATATCCATTACAGTTTAGAGGAACCAATCTATTTGCACTATTCCCATTGGTGCTATTCGCTGCCGGCTGTGTTGTATTCTTTGTCCTATGGAAGGCTTTTGATATGGAAAATCTGGCCATGGGGGGATTTGTAGCGCTTATAGTTGGTAGTTTCTTTGCTAAAAATATGAGTGAGTATTGGAAGGCTGTAGTAAAAGGTATGTCCTCTGAAATGGCAGGAACTTTGGCGCTTATTTTATTAGTAGTCGGAATTTTCACAAAATTAATGGCCCGTGGCGGTGTAGCTGAAGGGTTTGTATATCTGGGAAGGACAATGGGTCTTACGGGTTCCTTTTTTGTGGCGTTCACTTTTTTAGCGGTCTGTGTCATTGCCACGGCTACCGGCACTTCAATAGGAACTCTATTTTCTTGTTTTCCAATATTTTACCCTTCGGGTATCCTGCTGGGCGGAAACCCTGTATTGCTGGCTGGGGCTATTTTATCCGGTGCGGTATTTGGCGATAATCTTGGACCTATTTCCGATACAACAATCGCATCCGCAGCCACGCAGGAATTCATTACAAAAAAAGGTTCTGCCGATATAGGTGGTGTGGTTGCCAGCCGCTTTAGGTACGCCATTGTGGCTGCTATTGCGGCATTAGTGCTGTACCTTGTATTTGGAGGAACAGGTAATGCAAGTGTGGCGGGTGAAGATGTTTTGTCCCAATATTCAAATGCTAAAGGGCTGCTTATGCTTATTCCGGTAATTGTATTGCTGGCAGTGGCTATTATTAAACGTGATATCTTTATCTCAATCAGCTGTGGCATTTTTGTAGGAATTATTGTTGGTCTGAGCTTCGGAATTATTGTTCCTGCTGACATTTTGAGCAACAGCGATGGGGCTTTGGAAGGTTTCCTGATTGACGGGATCAAAAGCATGTTGGGTACGATAGGCTATCTTTATGCGGTGTTTGGAATCATGGGTGTGTTACAGGAGAGCGGAACCTTAGATCGCATAATCACTGGCCTAGTCAATAGCAAATTGGCCGGTTCTATTATCGGAACAGAGCTTATCATCGGTTTTGGCACCATGATATCATCTGTTTTCCTTGGAGCAGCCAATGGACCGGCTATAATAATGTATGGTCCAATTGCAAACAATATAGGACGGGCAAAAGGACTCCACCCTTATCGACGTGCCAATCTTATGGATGGTTTCGCCAGTACACTGCCGGTTATACTCCCATTTACAAGTGCCTTTATTTTTATTGTTGTTGCATGTGTACAGGGTCTAATGGCGGAGTATACCTTTATTGAGAGTTTGAGCCCATTTGCGATAGCTGGGGCAACGTTCCATTGCTGGCTGCTCTTTATTGTTTTGATGGTATCCGTAGTAACGGGATGGGGACGTTCATATGAAAGCAAAAACAGCAAGAGGACGAAAGATCCTTCTCAAGCAGTAAAGCCTGACGCGGTGCAAGCAGACATTTGACCATGAAGGTAAAGTTCGCCAAATATTAAATAGTCATAGCACTTGACAGCTTCCGAGTGGATTTATATAATAAGAATATAATGAGTTTAGAAAAATCTTGATTGGGAGTGCCGCGAATGAAAATGTTGTACGATACTCAATATAAACAATCGCCATGGGTTACGTCGGACACTTCGTATTGGCAGACTATTGTTGATGAGCGACACCTTAAGCTGCACTCAGTTAAAAAGGGCACTATAGTATACCACCAAGGAAGCCCACAGGGGATAGTATATTTAGTAAAAAGTGGACGGGTGAATTTATCAATATTTAGTGAAGAAGGAGATGAAAAGTGCCTTTTTGTAATAGGAAAAGGAAGCGTTTTTGGAGAGATTGCGCTGTTAAGTGATAGCATTAACTGTGCTCAGGCCGTTGCGATGACATACGTTGAGCTATATCAAATCCCCGGTGAATTTGTGCTGGACTTGTTGGAAACCAGTCTCGCTATGAACCAGGAAATCATCCAGATACTTGTGAAAAAAGCAGTTCTTCTCACCAGTCAATTAGAGCAACTCTGTTTTTATGATTCGGAACTCAGGGTAAAAGAGAGCCTTTCTTACTTGATGGAGCAATTTGGCAAGCGTGATAAAGATGGTGGCATAATGATTGAGATGAAATTTACCCATCAGGAAATGGCAAATCTGATAGGCACTTCGCGGGTAACCGTGACTAATATCTTCTTGGAGATGGAACGAGAAGGTCTGATTGAAAAGCGTAAAAAGGGGATTTACGTGAGAGATCCTCAGAGATTTCGGGAGCACTCATAGAGATGCATGAAATGATATTGAGTAAGAAAAGAATGAAGAGTTATACCATGTATGTTATTGCTAATTGAGGGTATAATATCCTTATCAATAAAAGTCCCATAATTTATGGGACTTTTTTCAATGCATTGAGGAGTGATTAAATGGAAGCGCCGGTAAAAATTGATATTTCGCTTGAAAAAAATATTGCTTATCTGGAAGCTGTGCTCTCAGACAGTACGGATATCATTAAACGTTCACTGTGGGTAGGAGATAACAAGTACTGGATATATATGGTCTATATGGATTCGATGATTGATCGTATGCTGGTCGAAGGAAAAATACTTAAAAATCTCATGTATGATTTAAAGACGGTTCCTGAAGATAGAGGGATAGAATTTTTAAAGGACAATGGGATAAACACTGCAGATGCAACCGTGACTGATTCTATGGAAGATGCCCTCAAAAATATGTTTTCAGGGGACACTCTGATTTTTGGAAATCATTGTGACAAGGTCTTAGTGATAAATAGCAAAGGCTATCCCAATCGTGGTGTTCCCACAGCTGAATCAGAGGTCGCTATAAGGGGTTCTAAAGAGAGCTTTTCAGAGGTTATCAGAGTTAATACGATTCTTATCAGAAGACGCATCAGAGATACGAGACTGAAAGTTAAGCAGATGAGCGTCGGGGTCCGCTCTAAAACAGATGTGGCGATTGTTTACATGGATGATTTGGTGCGGAAAGATATCCTGAAAGAGATTGAGAAACGATTGAAAAAGTTTGAAATTGACGGTATTTTTGACAGCGGAAGCTTAGAGCAGCTGGTAGAAGAAAAATGGTACTCTCCCTTTCCTCAATTTCAATCTACGGAACGTCCGGATAAAGTCTCATCAGCCATATTAGAAGGCAGAATTGCTTTGATTATTGATAATTCGCCGATGGTATTATTGCTGCCGACAACACTGAATTGCTTTTTCCAGGCCTCAGATGATTATTATAATCGCTGGGGAGCCGTCTGCTTTACGAGAATCCTCAGGTATTTGGCAGCCATTGTATCGGTTGTTCTGCCGGGCATATATGTAGCTATTGCGACCTTTCATCCGGAAATATTTCCCACAAAACTGGCGCTTTCTTTTGTGGCCTCCAGACAGGGTGTGCCCTTTCCCCTGGCCATAGAAGTACTGCTAATGGAATTAGCCTTTGAATTGCTCAGGGAAGCAGGCATCAGGTTACCCGGACCCATGGGAGGAACATTGGGGATTGTCGGCGGATTGATTATCGGACAAGCGGCGGTAGATGCTAATATTATCAGCCCCACGGTGGTTATTGTTGTTGCCTTAACGGCACTTTCAGCCTTCACCATTCCCAACGAAGGCTTTGCCTCTGCCTTCCGTCTGGTTAAATTCTATATGCTGTTGTTAAGCTCTTTCCTTGGACTTGTTGGCTTTGTTTTAGGCGGGATAACTATTTTGGTTCATTTAGCAAGCCTTAAGAGCTTTAATATTCCATATTTGATGCCGTTTGTAGCCTCCAATATTAATGACCGGGAGGATGAGAAAGACAGCATTATCCGTTTTCCAATATTTTCCATGAAAAACAGACCTGTTTTTACCCGTAGAGAAGCCAGACGAAGAATAAATAAAAAAAATAACTGATGGTGATACGATGTTCTCAAAAAATAATCAAATTTCAAAACTTCAAATGAAAAGACTGTTGATTCTCGATTTGTTTGCCACGACAGTGCTTATTGTACCGGGATTAGCTGCGGGAACCTCAGGAAAGGCTAGAATTATTTCTGTTATCCTTGGCGGTATCATGAGTCTTTTATATGCGACCTATATTGTAAGAATCAGTCAAATGTATCCGGATAACTACTTTGGCTTTATGAAGCGGTGTGTGGGTAAATTTTTGGCTTGGATTTTTATGCTTGTTTATGCTTTTAAATTTTTAATATCGATGATTTATGGAATTGCTTTATTTACAGAGGTCATCCGGATGGCATTTTTATCAGATATATCGAAATATGTACTGGCAGCCGCCATGCTGATTATCGCAGGATATGGAGCTGAAAAAGGGATAGAAGCCAGAGGACGGACCGGTGAAATTATGTTTTATGTCGTTATTTTGCCGATACTCATCATTATACTGCTGTCAGTCTCGGAAATCCGGATGGAAAATTTATTGCCGATATTTACTTCGAGCGGGAATGATGTGTTTTACGGCAGTTATTTAATTTTTTCGACGTTCTCTGTATTAGAGCTATTACTATTCATCTCTCCTTTTGTTAAAGGCAGGAGACATATTTATAGATCAGTGACGGGAGCCATTATCTGTGTAGGTGCCATATTAGTTTTATTATTCGTGGCTACCGTTGGCATATTTACGGTCAATGGAGTTGCCGGCGAACAGTGGCCTACGGTTATTCTTACCCAAGTGGTCAGTCTGCCCGGCGGTTTTCTTTCAAGGCAGGATGGGTTGATGCTGGCATTTTGGATGGGCAGTGTATTCATATTGCTAAGTGGCTACTTATTTTATTTAGGTGAAATAACAACACATTTGGTTAAGGTAAAAAAAAGAAAATGGATAATGATATGTTGGATAATAATTATTTTTGCTGTATTTTGTCTGTTTCAGGATTTTAATGCTTTTTCAGATATATATAGGCAATACCTTATTTATGTTGGTGTGCCTTCAGGTATCATTTTGCCGGGTCTGTTTGGGCTGATTCACATCATTAAGGGAGGAGGCAAATCAGATGAAAAAAACTAGTTTGATGATAACGATTCTATTGGTGACCATGTTATTGACCGGCTGCAATCAACAAATTGATATCGAAAAGAGAAACTATGTGATGGGATTGGGCATTGATTTGAAAGATGATCAGTTTATTTTCACCTTTAGCTTCCCTGATTTTACAGCCTTGATAGGCACAGGAGAAAATATTCATTATCCGGTAGTAAATATAGAGGCTAAATCCCTTGAAGAGGCGGCTGCGGTTTATGCCAGGCAATCCAACAGACGCTTAGATTACGGGCAGATGCAATCTATTATTTTTGGAAGAGAACTATTAATGGATAAAGAAAAAATGGGGCAAGTACTAAATGAAATAAAGGAAAATCGGGAATTTAGCAGAACGATTTTAGCATGTATGGCTGAGGGGAAAGCCGATGACATTATTCGCTTAGATGAGACGGTCAACGGCTCAATAGGCATTTATATCAGGGATATGTTTGAAAACAACCTACAACAGCTGCCTCACGAAAATATCACCGTGGGAGATTTGATTATTGGCATTAGCAATCCCCAAAAGGATATTAAAATACCATCTGTCGCAGTAGATGAAAGTGGTATCATCCCCAATATTATTGGGTATGAGGTGATACAAGGGACTTCTTTAAAATAAATGCTTAGGCGATAGTCAGTTAAACCGTTGATAACCTCAACAGGCTCTTATCTGATAAAATATAATTAGAAGGGGATAGTGTGATGAGCACACTACGCAATGATTTGATCAACCAAGCGATTAGCAGTCTTTTCGACCTTTCCAAGAATTTAACTAACTATCGCCTAATAAAATAAGATTTTATCTTTGGATGATTTTGAACTTTGAATCAATCGGTCTGTCAATCCATTCCTCCCATGTGTTTCCATAATCTTTTCTATCACTCCTACCGCATATGTGAGCTTTTTATTTTGATAAATATAATGTTTCAAATTGAATATGATTGATAAATATGGTAAAATCAACTTATTATTAAAGATTCGAGGTGACAGGTATGTCTCTTTCAAGTCATATAAATTTATACAATACCTA
>Ga0153922_1000089_pt1 | contig 35656 bp, 34 predicted proteins | sample TSNJ006MetaG_FD_104723 | JGI IMG/M metagenome (GOLD analysis project Ga0153922, IMG submission 104723) | Attine ant fungus gardens microbial communities from New Jersey, USA - TSNJ006 MetaG | ecosystem: Host-associated > Fungi > Mycelium > Unclassified | place: USA: New Jersey, Brendon T. Byrne... | reverse complement strand
GGTGGGCAGCACTGTTGAGGGGATCCTGCCAATTGCCAGGCGGCACAACGTCGGCGCCTACAACTGGGGTTTCGTCGCCGGGAAGACTCAGACGTATCTGCCGGTGGATTCATGGGATCACCCCTACACCACGCCTCCAAAAGTATGGTTCAGCGATCTGCTACAACCCAACGGACGGCCCTATCAGGACAGCGAAATTCAAACGATCGAGAGGCTGACGGGCAGGCTGGGTCAGGCGTAAACGTAGGAAGACTTTCGCCGACCCGTTTTCCGCATTAGTTGCATGATTAGATGATCGGCACATACGGCGGTTATTCTGGAGTTGTGCGGCGCGCGTCCTTCGAGCACTTCGCCTGCTCGGTTGCCCAAGCCCTCGAGGTGATCGGCGACTGGTGGTCGCTGCTGATCGTGCGCGATATTTTCTTCGGCGTCAACCGTTTTGACGACATTCAGCGGCGGCTGGGTATTCCCCGCAACACCCTGACCGATCGACTCGAATGGCTGTGCAGTCATGGCGTGCTGACCAAAGTGCCCTATGGCGATTCCCCGAACCGATTCGCCTACCGGCTCACCGAGAAAGGACGCGACTTGCAGCCGGTGCTGCTCGCCATAATGGCCTGGGGCGACAAATGGGGTGCCACCGCCGGCAACCCGCCGCTTCAACCCACCGACCCCAACGGCGAACCGGTCGAACTTCGCATTGTCAACGCGAGGACCGGTCGGCGCGTCGCCGGCGACAAGATCCGGCTGGTGCCGACCGACGGCGCGACCGATCCCAACATGGTGCCGCCCCGGACCAACATCAAATCCCAATGAGCCAGCCGGCATAGCAGCAGCGCCTACTTGCGCGCCTCCGTCACGCAAGCCCATCTCAGCTCGCAAATGTGACAACGCCCACATTGAACGCCGGACTACCCGCGGCCGCCACCGACGTTTGTCCCGTTAGATTGCATTATCAATAAGTTGCATTATTAGACGGAGGGTGCGCGACGGTGGCGAGAGACGTGGAGCTGGAAATCGATAACCTCGAAGGTACCCGCGATGATCGGCTGGCCCGGAGGATCGCGGACTTATCGGCCAGCGATTCCCAGTTCGCGGCTGCCGAACCTATTGCGGAGGTTTTCGATGCGGCGCGTCGGCCCGGTCTTCGTCTGCCCCAGATCATCGAGACGTTGGTGACGGGCTACGCCGATCGGCCCGCCCTGGGGCAGCGCGCCCGGGAACTCGTGACCGATCCCGCGACAGGGCGCACGTCGGCGCGTCTGCTGCCCAGCTTTGACACCGTCAGGTACGGCGACCTGTGGGCACGCGTGCGCGCGATCGCCAGCGCCTGGCGCCATGACCCGCAAGACGCGCTGAGCCCCGGAGAGTTCGTCGCCAGCATCGGTTTCTCCAGCCTCGACTACCTCACCGTGGACTTGGCCTGCGCGTACCTGGGTTTGGTGACGGTGCCCCTGCAACACAGCGCTCCGGTTTCGCAACTGAGGCCGATCATCGACGAGGTCGAGCCGCGAGTGCTGGCGGTCAGCGCCGCCTATCTGGACGTCGCCGTCGAATCGGCGCTCGACAGCACATCGCTGCGCCACCTGGTCGTGTTCGACTACCTGCCCGAGGTTGATGACCAGCGTGAGAAATTTCAGCGCGCGCGCGATCGGCTGCAAGCCGCTGGCATGCCCGTGCACGTCCACACGCTCGACGAGCTGGTGCAGCGCGGTCGCGACCTCGAGGCGGTAACGCCCTACCTCGGCGGTACCGACGAGCGGCTGGCGATGATTCTTTACACCTCCGGCAGCACCGGAGCGCCCAAGGGCGCGATGTACACCGAGGCGATGGTGTCGCGGCTGTGGACGTCGGACTTCGTTCCTGAGACCGGCGCACCGGTGCTCGGTGTGAACTTCATGCCGCTCAACCACCTGGGTGGGCGGCTGCCGCTGGTCTCGTCCTTCCGCGCCGGTGGCATTAACTATTTCGTCGCCGAGCCCGATCTGTCGACATTGTTTGAGGACTGGGCAATCGCGCGGCCCACCGACATGGGTTTGGTGCCTCGGGTTGTCGACATGCTGTTTCAGCGCTACCGCAGCACGATTGATCGGCTGCGCCTGGAGGGCGCCGGGCCCGACGAGGCCGAGCAGCAGGCCGCGACCGAGCTTCGCGATCGGCTGCTCGGCGGGCGGGTGCTCGGCGGATTCGTCGGCACCGCCCCGCTGGCCGCGGACATGAGGGCATTCATCGAGTCGGTCTTGGACGTGCATCTGACCGACGGGTACGGCTTGACCGAGGTGGGCCCGGTCTTCCGAGATGGAGCGGTGGTGCGTCCACCGGTGATCGACTACAAGCTCATCGACGTTCCGGAACTGGGATACTTCCTGACGGACAAGCCCCATCCGCGCGGTGAGCTTCTGGTCAAGTCGCAGGCCGCGATGCCCGGATACTTCAAGCGTCCCGAGGTCACCGCCGAGGTTTTCGACGCCGAAGGCTACTACCGCACCGGCGACGTGGTGGCCGAGATCGAGCCCAACCACCTGCGCTACGTCGACCGGGCCAAGAATGTGATGAAGCTCGCTCAAGGCGAATTCGTCGCCGTTGCGCACCTGGAAGCCGTGTACGCCGGGGCGCCGTTGGTGCGCCAGATCTTCGTCTACGGCAACAGCGAACGGTCCTACCTGTTGGCCGTCGTCGTTCCTACTCCCGAGGCCCTGCACCGATTTGCCGGGGACGAGCACGGGCTCAAGGCCGCGCTGCGTGAGTCGCTGCAGCAGACCGCCAAGGACGCCGAGCTGCAGTCCTACGAGCTGCCGGCCGACTTTCTGATCGAAACCGAGCCGTTCAGCCCGGCCAACGGTCTGCTATCCGGCGTCGGAAAGATCCTGCGCCCCAGGCTCATAGCGCATTATAGGGAACGCCTCGAAGGGCTCTACGCAGAACTGGCCGCAGCACAAATCGACGAGCTTCGCATCTTGCGCGAGCAAGCCGCCGAAGTGCCGGTGATCGAGACACTGAGCCGCGCGGCTCGGGCCCTTCTCGGTTCAGCGGGGTCCGACGTGGATGCGGATGCCCAGTTCATCGACCTTGGCGGGGACTCGCTGTCGGCGGTGAGCTTTTCAAACCTTCTCCAGGGGATTTTCGGGGTCGAGGTGCCAGTGGGCGTCATCATAGGTCCGGCCGGCAGCCTGCGAGAGCTCGCCAAATTCGTTGAGCAACGGCTGGGCTCGGATGCGAAGCGGCCCACGTTCGCCTCGGTGCACGGCGCAGGTTCTCTCCGGGTGCGAGCCGCAGACCTGGCACTGGAGAAGTTCATCGACGCCAAGACGCTTGCAGACGCGCCGACTCTCCCCCACGTGACCGGCGAGCCGCGCACGGTTCTGCTGACCGGCGCCAACGGCTACCTCGGCCGCTTCCTCGCACTCGAATGGCTGCAGCGGTTATCGGAAAACGGGGGCAAGCTCATCACCGTCGTGCGTGGCAGCGACGACGCCGCGGCCCGCACCCGCCTGGAAGAGGCCTTCGCCGGTGGCGACCCCGAATTCCGGCAGCAATTCGACGACCTGGCCGCCGAGCATCTCGAGGTGATCGCCGGCGACATCGGCGAGCCGAATCTCGGCCTTGACCCGGCCAGCTGGGACCGGCTGGCCCGATCGGTGGATCTGATCGTTCACCCGGCCGCGTTGGTCAATCACGTGCTGCCCTATGACCAACTGTTCGGCCCCAATGTCGTCGGCACCGCCGAGGTCATCCGCCTGGCTATGACCAGGCGGATCAAGCCCGTCACGTATCTCTCGACGGTGGCCGTCGCGATGTCGGTCGCAGCCGGCGAGTTCCTCGAGGACGGTGACATCCGCGCCGTCAGCCCGATCCGCGCAGTCGATGACAGCTACGCCAACGGCTACGCGAACAGCAAGTGGGCCGGTGAGGTGCTGCTGCGTGAGGCGCATGACCTCAGCGGCCTGCCGGTCGCGGTGTTCCGCTCCGACCAGATCCTGGCCCACAGCCGATTCGTCGGGCAGCTCAACGTTCCCGACTCGTTCACGCGCCTGGTTCTGAGCCTGTTGGAGACCGGCATCGCACCGTGGTCCTTCTATCAGGTTGACACCGCCGGGATCCGGCCCAGGGCGCACTATGACGGGCTGCCGGCCGAGTTCGTCGCCGAATCGGTGACCACGCTGGGTGCCCAGACCACCGAAGGATTCCGCTCCTTTGACGTGATGAACCCGCACGACGACGGCATCTCGCTGGATACCTTCGTGGACTGGCTCGTCGACGCCGGCCACGACATTGCGCGGATCGACGGCTACGACGATTGGCTGGCACGGTTTGAAACCGCGCTCAAGGCGCTACCGGAGAAGCACCGGCAACAGAGCGTGCTGCCCCTGCTCGGGTTCTATCGCGATCCCCAACGGCCGCTACCGGGTGCTCCCGCGCCGACCGAGGTCTTCCGCGCGGCCGTGCGTGGAGCCGGGCTCGGCGCAGACGGCGACATCCCCCACATCTCAGCCGAGCTGATCGACAAGTACGCCACGGATCTGCGCCACCTCCGATTGCTGTAGCCCGCAACGAAACCAGGAAAGGCCGACATAAGCCGCAACCGGCGGCGACGTCGGCGCTTGCACACGCGGCTCGCTCCGCGCTGCAGGAATAGACCGGCGTGCCGCGATGTCGTTGTGAAGTATGCCGAAAGAGTTCAACGAAACCGAGCGTCAACAGTTCCTGGCAGCCACGCACGTTGCCGTATTGTCCGTCGCCGCCGCGGACGGTCGTCCGCCGGCCAGCGTACCGATCTGGTACGACTACACCCCCGGGGGTAATATTCGGATCAACACCGGCGCGGGTCGACGCAAAGCCAGGCTCATCGAACAAGCCGGCGTGGTGACGCTGGTCGTCCAGCGCGAAGAGCTGCCATACCAATACGTGGTCGTCGAGGGCACCGTCGTCGACACCACAACACCCTCCCCGGTGGAGGTGCGGGAGGCCATCGCCATCCGCTATCTCGGCGAACAGGGTGGCCGGGAGTTCGCCCGTAGCTATGAACCCGCGGCGACCGTGTTGTTCACCGTCCGCCCCGACCGTTGGTTCAGTGCCGACTTCTCAGCCGATTTCTGATTAGCTGCAACCCGCCGGCCCTATGCTGCAGTAGGCCGCCCGAACCAGGTGGTGAGCGCGTCCGGGAGCCCCCGGTCGGTCAGGTCTCCCACCCACGCAACATAGCCGTCGGGCCGAACCAACACGGCAGTGGGAGCAGTGACCGCACCAAGTACCGGAAGCTCCCACACACCAACATATTTAGCGTCGATCAACTGAACCCGATCCTTCCATCCACTGGTGTCGAATCCGCCGGGCTCACCGAGGTTGAGCAGCACTGGCCGGGCGTCATGCAGGAGGGTGAAGAGCCGCAGCGGGCCGTTGGCGGTGACCAGGTCGAGATCGGGCATGCGGCGCCCGAGCAGCGGGTGTCCCTCACCGAGGTCGTAATGAATGTCCAAGCCAGACATCATCCCGGCGAATCGTTTGCGAGGCTCCTCCATGCTGAGGAGCTCGGAAATGGTGTCGCTCAAGGCCTTTCTCCGGTCGTCTAGGCGACGAAGCGCAACTTGCGCCATCGTGGTGCGCAGCACGCGGGCAGCGACCGGGTGGCGCTCGGCATGGTAGGTATCGAGAAGGCTCTCTGGCGACGTCTGGTTGACCACCTGGGCCAGCTTCCATCCCAGATTCACCGCATCCTGCACACCGGTGTTGAGGCCCTGTCCACCGACTGGGTCATGCACGTGTGCGGCGTCGCCGGCCAAAAGGACTCGCCTGTCGCGGTAGGCCGCGGCCTGCCGAGCCATGTCGGTGAACCTGGAGATCCAGGCGGGACTGTGGATCCCGTAATCGGTCCCGTACACGGCGATGAGCGCCTCGCTGAGATCGCGCAGGGTGGGTTCGCTGGTGGGTCCGAGGTTTGGCTCGGTCACTACCACCCGCACCGTCGCCCCGTCATCCAACCTGTTGAGGCCATGGACGCCGAGGGCGTCGCGGCGGACGATGCCCCATTCCGGGGATTCGCCGTTCTCGAAGGCCACCTCGACCTCGGCAATCAGGCAGCTCGTTGTCGGATCCCACCCGGGGAACTCGATGCCGGCGGCCTTACGGACCAGACTGCGTCCTCCGTCGCACCCCGCGAGATACTCCGCCCGCGCCGATTGGCCGCCCGACAGCCGGATGTCGACGCCGGTGTCGTCTTGGGCGACACCCGTCACCTCACGACCGCGATAGACCGGCACCGCCATCTCGTCGACCCAGTCGGCCAGTGTGCACTCGATGCGGCTCTGCCACAGCCCGAGCCCGTAGGGGTGCCGGGTGGGAAAGTCGCTGATGTCCAATGGAGTCCCGCAGAACTGCGCGACCTGCGCCACCTGCCCCTGCGAAAGGAACCGATCGGCGATTCCACGCTGATCGAGAACTTCGATCGTGCGTGAATGCAGACCGCCTGCTCGCGAGCCAATGAGGTCCTGGCTGGTGCGCCGCTCGACGATGGCAACGTTGACCCCCGCCAACGCCAACTCACCTGCCAACATCAGCCCGGTCGGGCCTCCTCCTGCAACCACCACCTCATGGTCGGCCATCGGTTCCGACGACAAGACATCCAATTCGCAACTCCCAAATCTGGCCGGTTCCAACCTCGGCCAGCGATTCTGCAGCACGACCCGGGTCTTGCCGCAAGTCCCCCTGTGCCCGATATAATTTGCAGTAGCTCCCTGTACCGTCACCGGCAACTAGCTGGTTAACGGCAATCCCCCCATAACCCTTGTACCGCAATATCTTTGACTTTACCGCGTGGCCGGTGGCCACAGTGAACCGACCCTAATCTGCCACCCGAGCTGGCATCTGCAAGCCTTAAATACCAGCATTAAATACCCTGTTCCACAGCGCAATTCGTAGACATCTCCGCCGTTGGGGTGTAGCGTAACACCGGCGCAGGGTGTAACCCCACACCCGGCCCGTAGGAGAAATTGATCCGGCGCAGGCGGCACCGTCGCCTGTGTTTACTCCTGCTGGGCTGTGGAGGTGGCAATGCCGATAGGCGATAGAACCTGGGAAGAGTTCCTGGCCGACTCATCCAATGGCGGCTTCAACAGCTGGGCCAGTACCCCCGACCGCCAGGCGCGGATGCGGACGCCGCAGGAGAGCAGCCCCGTGGGCCTGCTGTGGCACGCGAAGAAACTGTTCGGAGAGGCGTCGGCAAGTTCTGCGGCCCGAAGTGCCGCCAGGAATACCGCAGTCGGCCCGCACCGGTGCGCAAACCGAAGACCCTTTCCATCACTGATGCTTGGGCGATTCTGGCGGACTTGGCGGTGAATCCGTCCCGGTGGCCGCACCACTTCGGGAAGTTTTGACGCGCGAACTCACAACCATGATCCGGCTACCGGGTAGAGAGCGCAGCCGCCGGGCGATATGCCGGTGACTGCGCGACCGGCGGGCGAATGAGACTGGTTCAACCAGTGTTTATGCAGATAAAATAGTGTATCTAGCACAGCTAAAGACATTATGCACGACATATGCACCACATTGCTGGGGGTTCCGCGGCGAAGGCGGTGCGTGATGGCCCGCGAGTGCCCCGCGCCCGGCAGCCGCGCCGAAGCGGCCGACTGGGACGCCCGGCAATGGTTGATCGCCAACGACCTCTGGGACGACAGCATCGGCATGCCGCCCGAGATGCACGACCGACAGCCAACACGCCGCGCCCAGACGCCGATGCACACCACTATCGAGATTCGATCACCGACAGCTGGCAACTTCACCACCCGATTGTGGAGGCTGTCGGCGACGTAGACGTTGCCAGCGGTGTCCACCGCCACACCTTCGGGTTGGTTGAGGCCGGTGAACGGCAGCACTTCCTGGCTGGACGAGCCCGCCGACAGCTTCAACACCCGACTGTTACCGAAATCGGCGACGTAGAGGTTGCCGGCGGAATCCACGCCCACACCGCCGGGGGTATTGAGGCCGGTGAACGGCAACACGGTCTGGGTGGACGACCCGACCGCCAGTTTCAAAACCGGATTGTCGCCCTCGTTGGTGAAGTTGCCCTCGTTGGTGACGAAGAGGTCGCCGGCGCCCAGCACAATGATGAACTAAGGAGGAGATGAGCGACATGACAGCGAAGCTGTGGATCGGCAGTGCGCTGACGCCGTACGGCAACGAGTACGGCCTGATCGCGGTGATCGCAGAAACGCGGGAGGAAGCCATCGCCAAGGCCAATGCCAAGCTGCAGATCGACGGTCCGGGCAACTACATCCCGGACCAGCGCTATGCCGAGGCCCTGCTCGACAACCTCGCTGCCATGCGCGAGGTCACTGACGAGGTGTTGGTTGACTGGGATGCGGCGGCGCACCGATGAACAACAAGCCCGAGCAGGACAGCCTGACCTGACGCCAATTAGTAAAGTGTCCGCCCGTCATCCGCTTGGGTGGCGGGCCGACTGCTTGTGTTTGGGGACTTCCGCCTAGAAACCATGCCTCGGGACGGCGGCGGGTTGAGTAGTTCACTACTCTATTCCCGCTGCCAGCCGAGGCTTACGTTCACCGTGACCGTGAAATGGTCTGACTGATGCGAGAGCCGAGTTCCACGGCCTCCCAGCGGCCAGGCCGTCGCTGCCGACATTTGTTCGGATCTATCGGAGGTCGTCGTGGTGAAGATTGGTGAGCATGCAGTCGTCCTCGGGGCAAGCATGAGCGGTTTACTTGCTGCCAGAGTGCTGTCCGACTTCTATCGAACCGTCACGGTTGTCGAGCGCGATGTACTTCCCACCGATAACGCTCAACGCCGCGGTGTGCCCCAGGGCCAGCACGCTCATGCGCTGTGGCCGCGGGGGGCGCAAGTATTGGATTCGTTCTTTCCTGGTCTCCTCGCCGAGCTGATCGCCGACGGCTGCACGGTCTGGGATGACGGCGACTTCTCCAGGTTCTGTGTGTCCTTTGGTGGGCACCCATTTGTCCGATCTGGCAGCTTTCCCGATTTTCAACCCAGTGACGCGGGTTACTACCCGAGTCGTCCGTTCCTGGAGGGTCATTGCCGTCGGCGGGTATGCGCAATTCCCAACGTGGCGCTGATGGATGGCCACGACGTCGACGGCTTGACCTCAGATGCTGATGGCAGCCGCATCACGGGGGTCAGCGTCACGTCTCGATCAGGTGGCGAAAAGCGTTCCTTTACCGCGGATCTGGTCGTGGACGCCACCGGTAGGGGGTCGCGCACACCGTCGTTTCTGGACCACCTCGGCTATCAGCGTCCAATCGAGGACGAGGTGGTGATGCGGCTTACCTACGCGAGCGAGCTGCTGCGAATTCCGGCTGGCATGCACAAGGAGGTATTAGTGCTCGTCGGGCAGGTTCCGCGGCGGCCAACAGGCATGGCGTTACTGGCCTACGAGAACAACACGTGGATGCTGACCGTGTTCGGGATGGTGGGACGCGAACCCCCGGCTGACCACGCGGGGATGCTGCGCTTCATCGAGGACTTCACGCCCGCTGATGTGATGTCCGCGCTCCGGTGCGCTGAACCGCTCGGGGAGGTGGCACGGTATTGCACCCCGTCCAGTCGGTGGCGCCGCTACGACAAGATGCGACGGTTCCCCGCCGGGTTGCTGGTCTTTGGCGACGCCATAGCCAGTTTCGACCCGATCTACGGCCAAGGGATGACGGTGGCCGCCCTGCAGGCTTTAGAGCTTGATCGCTGTCTACGCCGCGACTCAACGAACCTGGCGGCGCGATATTTCCGAGCTGCGGCCAAACCTATCGGCGTGGCGTGGCAACTTGCGGTGGGCGGTGATCTCACCGTTCCTGACGTTGAGGGACCCCGACCACTGTCGACCCGGCTGCTCAACAGATACGTCGATCGGGTGCAGGCCGCAGCTGAGACGGACACTGTTATCGCGAAGCGGTTCCTGCGAGTCGCGGGTTTCCACCACTCGCCCGCCACTCTCATGCTTCCCTCGGTCATGCTCAGGGTCGCGGCAACCAACTGGCGGCAGGCGCGGGCACGCAACGGTCACGCAGCGGCGTCATCGATCCAGGCGTCTCAGAGCGTGCGGTCGTAATATTTTCAACGGCCGCGGCACGCGTGAAACCCCAGCGCGTCTGGCTTTCATTGGTTCACCACGACAAACCACGGGATGTCTGCCAGATGGCGGCGCAGGTGAGGACAGCAACAGCCGGATCGACCAGATCCAGGCCGACCTGCCGGACAGCGCCGTGGTCTGGGTGGACGAACTGGCAACCAACGAGCGCGACTGCCGATGAGGCGGGCAAGCCCTGCTGCCTAGGTAGTTACTAAGGAACTGATCGCAGCGGTGGCCGCACTCGCCATCGCCACCCCGATCGCTGCATGCGGATCTTCCCCATCCCCCCAAACGGGCGGAAAGAGTCCGTCCTACCAAGCGGGCTATACGAGTGGCGTTTCTTGGCCGGGCTCATGAACTTTTGACAGCGAGGGGGGATACACCGGCTACAGCGGCTACGACAAGCAACACGAGGACGCCAAAGACTCGTGCAACGCCTCATTCGCGCAGGCGCAGCTTCAGACGCCGTCTCTCGACAACACTGACTACATACAAGGCTGCCTCGACGGTATTCTCTCCCAGGCGGTGTAGGGATTTCCATAGTCGGGGAAGGTGGCCGTCATCTCGTCGACAACGTCGCGAGCCGATGACGATCTGGCCACTGCGTGGTCGAATGCTTCGATGTAGTCCCGTGATTGAGCGATTTGATGCGCCGCGTTGTCATCGGGCGCATTGGGATCTTTGTGCCCGGCGATGATGGTGGTCGGGTTCATGCCGGCGATTTTGTCGATGGTTGCCAACCAGGAGGTTCTTGCCGGCTTCGTCGATCCACGAAGCGAGTTGGTGGCCTTCGTCGATGGTCATGAGGGCATCGACGACGATCGCGTCTCGGTCTCCGGCAATCAGCGTGGCTGTCGACGCGGGCCACGTGGCGATGCTACGGGGATCCCATCCGGGCCCGCCGTTGACGGGTAGGTATCCGCTGTTGAAGACGTCGATGGTCAGAGTCATGTTGGGTGTCCTTCGCCTGAATGGGTCAGTCGGTGGCCCTCGTAACGGGTTGGGCTTCAGCGCACCGTTCATACGAGGGATAGTCGGTGTATCCGTGGGGCCCCGGTGTGTAGTGCAAGGCGCGGTCGGATCGTTCGATGGGTGCTAGGGCGGCGAAGCGTGCGGGCAGGTCGGGGTTGGCGATAAACGTTTGGCCGAACGCGACGAGATCGGCCAGCTCGTCGGCGATGAGCCGGTTTCCGCGTTCACGGGTCATGCCGACGTTGGCGATGAGAGTGCCGAGGTAGCGGGGTCGGAAGTGGCTGAACATGCCGTCGCCCTGTAGACCGCAGAGCGGACCACCGCTGAGATCGGCCATCGCGCCCATCAACAACCAGTGCGCCAACGGGTAGTCGTTGAGTCGGTCGACCACGTATTCGGTATTGGCCAGGGTGTCCTCGGTGGAGATGAACTCACCTTGTTCAGCCCACGCCGGACCGGCCTTAACTCCCACCCTGCCGATATCGATGCGCTCTCCGACCGCGTCGAGCACCTCGAACAACAGCCGCGCCCGGTTTTCGATCGAGCCGCCGTAAGCGTCGGTGCGAACATTGGTGCGAGGGTTGAGGAACTGGCTGATCAGATACGAGAACCCGGCCTGAAGTTGCACGCCGTCGAACCCGGCGCGCACGGCATTTGCCGCCGCGTTGGCGTAGTCGTTGATGGTCGTGCGGATGTCGTCCCGCGTCATCGCCCTTGGAGTCACGGTTGGCTTATTGCCCGACGGCGTCGGCGAGCGGAGCCCGGGATTGACCGCCGAGGGGGCTAACGGTGCCGCCCCGGCGAAGAAGTCGGGATGCGACGTCGAGCCTGTGTGCCAGAGCTGCACGAAGATAACGCCACCTTCGCGGTGCACGGCGTCGGTCACTGCAGACCAGCCGCGGACCTGGGCGTCGGTGAACAATCCAGGGACGTCGTGCCAGCCGACGGAGTCGCGACTGATCCACGTGCCCTCGGTGACGATCAATCCGGCCGATGCGCGTTGGGAGTAGTAGCGTGCATGCAATTCCGTCGGTGCCAAGTCGGGATTCGTTGCGCGGCAACGTGTCAGCGGCGCCATGACGACACGGTTGGCGAGCGTCCTTCCCCCCATGTGGTAGGGCCGCAACAGCGGCTGGGCGCCATCGCCGGCAGCGCTCACGAGACTCCAGCCCCCGCGCCGTCACAGCGGGCGTGGAGCTTCAGGAAGGCGGTCACCTCTGACAACTCTCCTGCGCATCAGGTCAGAACACCAGTGGCCAGATAGCCACACAATGACAGGTTCTGGCCACCGCAACATGTTCGTCGGGCGTTTTGCCGGCCCTGGGCGTTGACTCTGCGCTGAGGGCGCGGGTCACTCGAACTTTTGCGCCCTGAGCGCAGAGTCAATGGTCGGCTGAACCCGCGGCGCCGCCCGCGCCCCCGGCGCCCCTGGGCGCCCTGGAGCGTCAGTGCTCCGCGGTGTAGCTCTGTCGGTATTTCTGTGGCGACACTCCGACTGTGCGCAGGAAGTGATACCGCAGCGAGGCGTAGGAGCCGAATCCCGACTGCTCGGCGACGCGGTCCACGGTCAGCCTGGTGGATTCCAGCAGCCGTCGTGCCCGGTCGACGCGCATTCTGGTGAGCAATCCCAATGGGGTGGTGTCGAAATGCTCACGGAATTGGCGGTTGAGCGTTCGGACGCTCACTGATGCATGGTTTGCAATGGCCTCCAGGTCGAGCGCGGTGAGCGCGTTCTGTTCCATCCAGGCGATCGTGGGTTGCAGCGGATGGGCGCTGTCGGCGGGCCCGGCGTGTTCGATGTATTGGGCCTGGCCACCGTCGCGCCAGGCGGGTATTACCACCCGCCGTGCGGTGCGCCCCGCCAGGTCGGGGCCGGCGTGTTGGCGGATCAGATGCAGACATAGGTCCAAGCCCGAGGCCACTCCGGCCGACGTCAGAACGGGGCCTTCGTCGACGAACAGGACACCGGGGTCGACGTCGATTTCGGGGTACCGCCGCGCCAATTCGCCGGCCCACTGCCAATGGGTGGTGGCTCGCCTGCCGTCGAGCAGGCCGGAGGCAGCCAACGTGAAGGCCCCGACGCACATGGCCGCGACTCGCGCACCGTTGTCGGCGGCGGCTCGCAGCGCGGAAACGGCCTGCGGGTCCGGCTCTTCGAGGAACTGATGCGTTCCCGGTACAACGACGAGGTCCGCTCCCGTCAAGGCGTCCATGCCGTAGGAGGTGCGAATCTCGACCAGACCCCAGTCGGCGGTCGTGCAGATCGACGGGCGCTGCCCGCACACCCGAACCTCATATCCCGGCTGGGCGCCGTTGGGGCTCGAGCGCCACGTGGGGCTCGCGGTTCCGGGCTCCTCGGCTGCCAGGTTGGCCATTCCGAACACCAGGCCGGGAATCATCAGTTCGAAACCCATGACCTGGTCCAGCGCCAGCACACCGACGATCATCGTGGCTAAATATTAGCGGTAGTTGGCTATCTGGCCACTGGCGTTCCTCGTCGCAGTTGCGGCAGCGTTGCGGTATGGCAAGCCGGTCGGACAGTCGGATGGACCTCCCGGATTCCGCCGTAGCCTGCGCGGCAAAACAGTTCGTGTTCGACGTCTCGCCGGCATTCGTCGCCCATCACAGCGTGCGCAGTTACGTTTTCGCCCGCGAGCTCGCGGCTGCCAAGGGGCTGCAACGTGATGTCGACTATGACGACGAGCTGGTATTTCTGAGCTGCATGCTGCACGACCTCGGTGTCACCGAGCACGCCAACAGCGACCAACGGTTCGAAGTCGACGGTGCTGATGCGGCGGCGCGCTTCCTGCGTGACCACGATGTGTCGGAGACCCGTGTCACCACGGTCTGGCAGGCGATTGCGCTGCACACCAGTATCGGGTTGGCGCACAGGTTTGGCGCGGAACAAGCCGTCGCCCAGATGGGTATCTCTGCAGACGTCGTCGGCATTGATAGGCAAATGCTCCCGCCGGGATTTGCCGATCGGGTGCATACGACGTGGCCGCGCTACGACCTCGGCTACGCGTTGGCCGAACTCATTGCAGGTCAGGTCGAGTCCAACCCGGCGAAAGGACCTCCTCTGACCTTCCCCGGCCATCTGCATCAGCTGATGTACTCAACGACACCGCCGGTGACATGGTTCGACCTCGTACGCGCCGCCGGCTGGAATGATCAACCCAGCGGAGAACGCATCGCCGCCCCGCCCCCGAGCGCCTGATCACCACACCGCCGCGGACCCCGATCTGGTTGCGCGTCTCTTCGGCGATGTGCTGAGACACGATGACTAACACGGATCCACTGCACCCACCCCACGACCCCGTCCCGCTGCATCCGGTCGCGACCGAAGTCGTCGCGCAGTGGCCGCCGGGAACGTTCCTGGAGAACCTGGCGCTCGCGTGAAAGGTAAACGTGTGCAGGACGATTCATGCGACTGCGACGTTCTGGTCGTCGGCGACTCCATGGTGGGTCTGGCCGCTGCGATGTTCCTGGCTCACACCTGAGGGAATGAATCGCCACAGGCCGCGGTAGTAGATCATATGAAACTCGGCGACGCCGCCCGCCTCCTCATCGGTTCCGAACCCGCGACGCTGGTCACGGTCAATCGCGACGGCAGCCCGCAGGTGAGCGTGGTTTGGCTGGCGCTGCAGAGCGCGGCCGACGGTGATGATGAGCTGGTCACCGCTCATCTGAAGGAGCATCAGAAGATCCGCAACATCCGGCGTGATCCTCGGGTGGCGGTGACCTTTGTGTCGACCGATCGCAGCGGGCCGTTTCCGCCGTATCTTTCGATCAAGGGCACGGCGCGCATCGAGGAGGGCGGCGCACCCGAACTGCTCGCCGAGCTTACGGCTTCCATGTTCGGCCCTGGCACCAATTTCCCGCCGCCCGACGCCCCGCCCGGGTACCTGACTCGCATCACGATCGAGAAGGTCGGCGGCGTCGGGCCCTGGACACCCTGACGGCAGAACCTGCGAACGCCACCCATCGGCGCCCGAGCTCCTCGAGACTGCAGCCCCTGTGGGTGTTCCCGGCGTGTCGCCGCAGACGTTTAAGTGTCGCGGTGGATCGGCGCGGGTGCCGTTGAAGCGTGACATAGCCCACACGACTAAACAGAAACGAACGTTGGCGCTATTGCCGAGCGAGGTGTACAGTCACGGTTAAGCAGAAACGATCATTTCTGTTTGGACATCCACGAAGAGCTTGGAAGGAATCCTGCTGTGACAACGCATGTGAATAGGTTCGTGGTCGGACCCGACGCTCAAAACCGCTCGGCGGTCTTGCAGCGCGGACTGACCAACGTGCAATCCCGCGAGGGGTTCTACTGGAGCGCCACGCTGTGGGCGACCGAGGAAAACCCGGTCGACAACACGATCGCCGGCGACCGGTCGCAGACACCGGGTCTGGAGGGTCTCGAACCCCTCCCGAACGGATTGGTCTGCCGCGCACTGGAAATCCCACCTGGCGCGGGATTTCCAATGCACCACACCGACACGCTGGACTGCCTCACGTGCGTGCGCGGCGAGATCTACCTTGTTACCGACACCGACGAGGTGCTCATGCAGCCCGGTGACACGGTGATCATCCGCGGCGCCGATCACGCATGGAGCAACCGATCGAACGAGCCATGCCTGGTCATCGGCACCAACACAGACGCAACCCCACTCAGCGAAAGGATCCTCCCATGACCACCAAGCAAGAATTGCCGACGTCGACCGACGTTCTGATCGTCGGGGCCGGGCCGGCCGGTATGACACTGGCGATCAGTCTCAGGCAGCTCGGCGTCGACTGCGTCGTCATCGACCAGCAACCTCAGGCCCCGGACGACACCCGGGCGGCCTTCGTACAGCCGCGCACCCTGGAATACCTGCGTCGGGTTCAGGTCGCCGGTCCGATGATCGACGACGGGCTGAAGCCCCGCGGGCTCGCCTTCGCCGATCTGGACCGCGACCTCATTCGACTGTCATATGACACTGTCGACAGCCCGTACCCGTTCCTGCTGATCATCGGTCAATGGCAGACCCAGCGTCACCTGGAGCGGCGATTCGCCGAGCTGGGCGGCTCGGTCCTGCGTGGGGTGCGGCTGTTGGATCTGGTGCCGGAGTTTCCCGGAAGCGCGGCCACCGTGGTGGATGCCGACGGCGGGCTGCGGGTCATCAATGCCCGCTTCGTGGCCGGCTGCGACGGCGTGCACTCGCGGGTCCGCGATCGACTGGGTATCGGGTTCCCCGGCAGCTCACCGGAGCAGATGTTCGCGGTGGCTGACGTGCGGTTGGACGGGTGGCCCGCCGATCGGCTCGAGACCGCGTTCACGCTCTCTCCGCACGGGATGCTGATTGCCTCGCCGCTGCCGGGAGATCTGGTGCGGGTGGTGGCGTCGGTCGCACCCGGAATAGCGGCGCCCACCCAGGATGACGTCAATGATCTGATCCAGACCCGCGGCCCCGGCTGGCTGCGCAATGGCAAGGTCACCGAGGTTCTCTCCAGTGCGACATGGCATGTCCAGGAGCGCGTGGCTACCCGGTTCCGGCATGGCAACACCTTCCTGGTGGGTGACGCCGCCCACACGCACAGCCCCGCCGGCGGACAGGGCATGAACACCGGAATTCAAGACGCGGCCAACCTGGCCTGGAAACTGCATCAGGTGCTGAGCCTGGGCGCGCCCGAGTCGTTGCTTGACTCCTATGACGCCGAGCGCCGCCCCAACGCTCAACAGCTCATCGAGTTCACCCATCAGATCGCCACTTTGGCCACGCTCGCCGGGGCCAAAAAGCAACAGATGCGTGACGACATTCTCGCGGCGATAAGTGCGGTGCCCGGTGTCATCGAGGCGTTGTCTGTTCGGTTCTCCCAAATCGCGATCGGCTACGGCGACAGCAACGAACCCTTCGCGCCCGGGACACGGGTCAATCCCGACATCATCAACGCCGACGACCTCGCGTGGTCGCTGCTCACCCCCGACCCAGCGCCGCCGGATCTGCCCCCTGGGTTCAAAGTGACTGTTTCCAACGACGTTCCACACCCCGTCGCGGTGCGACCTGACGGCATCGTGGCCGGCCCAGAACAGGTCCACAAGCTGTTCGGACTCAATCTGGCGCTGGCGACAACTGCCTAATCAAGAGAGGACAACTCATGCCCATCTACCAGTGCTACAGCCCGCAGCGATTGCTCACGAAGCCGGCCAAGGAACAAATCGCCGGCGAGATCACCCGCATTCACTGCGAAGTCACTGGCGAACACCCGTCGTTCGTCAACGTTCTGTTCCTGGACATACCCGAAGGCGCAAGCTTCAATGCGGGGCGACCATCGACCCGGTCATTTGTGATGGGCGAAATCCGCCACGGCCACGATGTCCAGACGCGACATGCGCTGCTGCGGAATTTGTCACAAATGTGGACGCGCCTCACCAGACAGTCCGACGCCGAACTCATTGTCGGCCTGAAGGAGACCCCCGCCGAAAACGCGACGCAAGCAGGACTGATCTTTGCCGAACCCGGCCACGAACAACAGTGGTTCGACGAAAACCGGGCCAAACTCGCGGAATTCGGCTTGTTATGAAGAGACCAGTCGTACGGCGATGGCCACTACGCGTTGGGCCAGATGTGTCAGCGCTGCCGTGGTCGGCTCGGCGACCTGAGTTTGGTTGTCGGGTCCGGTGATATGGCTGACACCGTAGGGGTTGCCGTCGGCGAACTTGATCGGATCGGTGTAGCCGGGCGCCACGATGATGCCGCCGAAGTGCATCAGGGAGATGTAGAGGCTCAGCAGAGTTGTTTCCTGACCGCCGTGGGCTGTCTGCGAGGAGGTGAAGCCGGCGTAGACCTTGTCGGCGAGCTTGCCCTGGACCCACAGTCCGCCAAGCGAATCGATGAAGGCGCGGAATTGGGCTGCGGGAGAGCCGAATCGGGTGGGGGAGCCGAAGATCACCGCGTCGGCCCAGAGGATGTCGTCTCCGCTCGCGGCGGGCAGGTCCTTGGTCGCGTTGTAGTTGGCGGTCCAGGCGGGATTGTGGGCGAAGGACGCGGGGTCGTGGGTTTCGGTGATGTGGCGCAGCCGGACTTCCGCGCCGGCCTGTTCGCCGGCGTTGGCGACGTGTTGAGCCATGGTGGTGCCGTGTCCGGTAGCCGAGTAGTAAATGACAGCCAGCTTGGTCATGCGGTTTCTCCTTTGGTTGGTGATATGGAAACGGTCATCGGCGGAATTCGCCGAAACAGGCTCGTAGTTCATTGACGAAGGTCGACGGTTGTTCCCATGCAGCGAAATGACCGCCGGTGGGGATCTGATCGTTCCAGTAGCAGAGATTGCGGTAGACGCGTTGCGCCCAGATCTTGGGGGCGCGGTAGAGCTCTTTGGGGAAAATGCTGACGGCGACCGGCAAATCGATTGGTGTGGTGACGAATTCAGAATTGAAGGACTCGTGGTAGAGGCGGGCGGAGGATGCCGCGGTGTTGGTCAGCCAGTACAGGGTGATGTTGTCCAGAATCGTCCTTCTGGACAGGACCTCTTGGGGGCGTAAATCGCTGTCGGTCCAGGCGGCGATCTTCTCGTAGATCCAGGCGGCTTGGCCTGCCGGGGAATCGGCCAGACTGTAGCCGAGTGTTTGCGGGCGGGTCGACTGCAACAGCGCATACGCGGACCCGGACCGCGCGTGGGTGGCGAGCTGCTCGAGCGCGGCGTCCTCGCCCGGTGTGCTCGTGTTGGCGACGGGCGGAGGCGCGAACAAGATCGGCAGATTGAGGTGGATCCCCAACAACCCCGGTGGGCGTTGATAGCCCAGCGCCGTCGTGACTCCTGCGCCGAGGTCTCCGCCCTGTGCGACGTAGCGGTCGTAACCCAGGCCGCTCATCAGGGCATGCCAGGCGCGCGCGATGCGGGCCATACCCCAGCCCGGCTCGGTTGGTTTGTCTGACAGGCCGAATCCGGGCAGCGAGGGGATGACCAGGTGAAAGGCCTCGCTCGGGCTTGCTCCGTGGACGGTGGGGTCGGTGAGCGGCCCGATGATGCCCTGGAATTCCAGGACGGATCCCGGCCAGCCGTGGGTGAGCAGCAGCGGCAACGCGTCAGGGTGCCGGGATCGGATGTGCAGGAAGTGGATTCCCAGCCCGTCGATGCGGGCGCGGTAGTGGCCAATTTCGTTGAGCTCGCCCTCAACGTCGCGCCACTGATACTCGGTGCGCCAATACGTCAGCAACTCGACAATCTCGTCGAGCGGGACGCCCTGCGACCAGTCCTCGACGGTCTCGGATTCGGGCAGCCGCGTGACCGCAAGCTTGTGCCGGAGAAACTCAAGCGCGGAGTCGGATACGTGCAGCGTGCATGGTTGGAGGGGCTCTTCGCCCAGCGTTGGCAACGGCCCGTCCAGCCGGCCGTCGGGGGCCAGCGACAAGGTGCCTGGCAACGATGCTCCCCTCACAGCGCCTCAGCGAGGCGCCGGGCGAACGCGCGCAGCTCGCCTGCAAACAGCCCGGGCTGTTCGAACGCCGCGAAGTGGCCGCCGCGCGCGACGTCGTTGAAGTAGATCAGCCCGGAATAGGCGCGCTGGGCCCAGACCCGTGGAATGCGGACGATCTCGGCGGGAAATGCGCTGATGCCCACCGGAACCTGCGGTGCGCGGCTCAGGTCGAGACTCTCGTTTTGCCAATACAGGCGCGCCGACGATGCAGCACTGCGCGACAGCCAGTAGAGCATGATGTTGTCGAGCATGATGTCCAGAGGTATGACGTGTTCGGGGTGGCGGGCGGTGTCGGTCCAGTCGTCGAACTTCTCGAAGATCCACGCCGCGAGACCGACTGGGGAGTCGGTCAGTCCGTAACCGATGGTTTGCGGCCGAGTCGACTGCACACGGTGATAGCCGGCGCCGTCCTGTTGGAAGGTCTTCAGCTGCTGCAAAGAGCGCTGTTCGTCAACCGAGGCGATGCCATCGAGCGGCGGGTTGAACAGAAACGGCGGGAAGTTCAAATGTATGCCGGCCAACCCGTCGGGGCCCAGCGCGGCCAGGGCGTGGGTAACCGCGCCGCCCCAGTCCCCACCCTGGGCGATGTAGCGGTGATAGCCCAACCGCTGCATAAGTTGTGCCCAGGCATCGGCGATGCGCTCGACGGTCCATCCGGTGGTGGTGGGTTTGTCACTGAATCCGAATCCGGGCAGACCCGGTGCCACGACGTGGAAAGCATCGGCGGCGGTGCCGCCATGTGCGGTGGGATTGGTCAGCGGGCCGGTCGCACGCAGGAATTCGATGAAGGAGCCGGGCCAGCCGTGGGTGAGTATGAGTGGCGTCGCGTCGTGGTGCGGGGAACGCACATGCAGGAAATGAAGATTGAGGCCCTCGATTTGGGTGCGGTAGTGGCCCAGGTCATTGAGGGTTGTTTCGAATCGGCGCCAGTCGTATCGGGTGCACCAATGCTCGACGAGGCGCTGAGCGCGCGCCAGCGGCAATCCTTGGGAGGTATCCGACACGGTTTCGTGATCGGGCCAGCGCACGGTTTCGAGTCGATGCCTGAGGTCGTCGAGAACTGATTCGGGCACGAACAGCTGTGTGCGGGTCACCCCGGGCCTCGCCAGGGGATCGTTGGCGACGTCACTCAGATGTGTCGACGGCGCGCCCGCACCGCAGTCTCGCCGCACGCGACCACCTTACATGAAACGTCACGTAATGACCCAGCCGCCTACGGCTGCGGTAGTTAGCGGGCTTTGCGCGATGGCGACATTTGCGGGAATTTCAGGCGACGCCGCAGCGCTTCAATGCGTAAAAGACGTGGGATGTGGTGGCCAAACATGATGGACTTGCGCGAATTGCGCGCCTTCGTGGCGGTGGTGGAAGAAGGTGGAATTTCCGCGGCCGCACGACGTCTGCATGTGAGCCAGCCCACACTATCGCACACGGTCAACGTCCTCGAGCGCGGACTTGGCCTCACACTGCTTGTGCGCACCAATACCGGGGTGGAAGCCACCGAAGCCGGCGTGGCCCTGCTGAGGGAGGCCTTTTCCGTCCTCGCCCACCACGACCGCGCCGTCCAGAGGATGGCCGGGTTCACAACGCAAGACCGTGGAGTCATTCGGCTCGGCATCCCGATTGCGGTTCCCCATTGTTTGCTGCCAAGCGCGCTTCCACCGTTTCGGACCCAGTGCCCCGAGGCGCGAATTGTCCCGGTTCACCTCTCGACCAGCGCGCAACTTGCCGCTCTGCGTAGCGGTGAGCTCGATGTGGGCCTGGTGAGCGAGCGTCCGACTTGGCCCGGGCTCGACTCGACGTTGATTGCCCGGGAGAACATGGGCGTCCTGATCGCCGCCGAGTTGGGCGACAGCGTCGCCGGACCCGACGGCATTCCGCTCGAAGCCCTCGCCGGACTGCAATGGGTTGCCTTCCCACGCTCCCACGCCCCCGCCTGGTACGACGAAATCACCGCGATTATGCACAGCCACGGCATCCACGTAGCCCCCGCCGCACCCGACGGCCATGACCTCATCTCGGCGGTTAAGTTCGTCGCCGTCGCTGGCGGGCATGCCTTTGCGCTGTCAGCCGAAAAGGGCGGGCCCCCCATACCCGACCAAATCGGCTGGTTTCCCCTCATCGGCAACGTAATCGTCAAGCGGACATGGATCGTATGGCCGGCGAATTCGTCCCGGCGCGACGTTGCAAAGTTCGTCGCCGCATTCGAGGCGGCCGGAGGGGCATAATCCACCGCCAGTCGCCATAGATGCCTCCTATGGCATCCAGCGGTGATTCGCATGGCGCACAAGCATTACCGCGACGTTCGCGTTTGTTAAGCGAGGTAGCGGCGCACCGTCGCAGACCGCCACGAGGACCCACAACCGAGGACATGCGCACTTACCGGGATCGAGCCCAACCGCCCCCGACGTGGGGGCGTAATTCTGTGCTACCGCAGGTAATCTCGCCCTGGGCCCCGTCGCGAGACGCACGGACCCGAAACAAGCCGTCGGCACCTCGCAATCGCTCGGACTTCGTGACTTCCTACGTCAGTCCACAGAAGTCGTCCGCGGCGCCGTCGCTGCTCCGTGAACTGCTGCGCCCGCGCCGGCGTACCCTCGCCATCATTCTGGCCGCGATGCTGGTGCAGACGGTGATGAGCCTGGCCGCGCCCTGGCCGCTGAAGGTCATCCTCGACGACGTCGTCGGAAGCCACCGCCCCCCGCAATGGATTGACTGGCTGCTACCGTTCCTGGGCGGTGCAACCAAGGCACACATCGCGGCGGCCGCGGGGATCGTGACCGTGCTGATCACCGTGGTGACCGGCGCAGCCATGTATGTCGCCAGCTATGTCACCGAAACCTTGAGCCAGTCAATCGGAAACGATCTGCGCGTGCGGCTGTATCACCATTTGCAACATCTTTCCCTGGCTTATTACGACACCAACCGCGTTGGCACGATCCTGTCCACCCTGACCAGCGATGTGCAGACGATCCAGAGCTTCGCGTCGGCGTCCACGCTCAACATCTTCACCAACACCCTGACCGTTGTCGGGATGATCGTTGTGATGTTCCTGCTGCGTTGGGATTTCACGCTGATCGCCCTCGCCGTGACACCGCTGCTGGCGATGTTCGTCCTGCGTGTCAACAGAGCCGTCAGGACGGCAGTCAAAGAGGTGCGCATGCGCCAGTCGGATATGCTCTCGACGTTGCAGGAGGGCCTGCAGTCGATTCAGGTGGTGCAGGCGTTCGGGCGCGAAGACCACCAGGAACAGCAACTGCGCAAGGCGAGCATCGCCACCGTGACGGCATGGCTGAAGGCGCGGCGGGTGTCCTCGCTGCTGTCCCCGGTGGTCGGCCTGGTGATCGGGGTCTGTACCGGCGTCGTGCTCTGGCGCGGTTCGCTGCTCATCGTGGCCGGTGTGATGACGGTGGGGACGCTGACCGTTTTCCTCGCTTATCTGGCCAAGTTCTTTCAGCCGGTGCGCGACCTGGCCCAAATGACCAACACCATCGCCCAGGTATCGGTGGCGTTCGAGCGCGTCCGCGACGTCTCCGACGCCGACAAGGTGATTCCGGAGCTCCCGGCGGCGAAAGATCCGCCGCCATTTCGCGGCGAGATCGCCTTCGAACACGTCACGTTCGGCTACGACCCGACGGCTCCGGTGCTTCGCGACCTCACCTTCACCGTCAACCCGGGCGAAACCGTGGGGGTCGTCGGCCCCACCGGCAGCGGCAAATCCACCCTCGTGAGCCTCATCCCGCGTTTCCGCGACCCGGACGCCGGACGCATCACGATCGACGGCACCGACATCGGTGACTACAAGCTTTACGGCCTGCGCTCCCAGATCGGCTTCGTGCTGCAAGACACCGTGCTGCTGCGCGGAACCGTGCGCGACAACATCGCCTTCGGCCGCCCCGACGCCACCGAGGACGACATCATCGCCGCCGCCGAACTCGCCAATGCGCACGAGTTCATCACCCGCATGCCCGACGGCTACGACAGCCTGATCGGCGACCGGGGCCTGACGCTGTCGGGCGGGCAGCGCCAGCGCATCGGGATCGCCCGCGCCCTCATCCGCGACAACCCGATCCTCATTCTCGACGAGCCGACCGCCGCACTGGACGCCGAGTCCGAGCATCTTGTGATGGAGGCCCTGGAACGGCTGATGAAAGGCCGGACGGTCATCACGATCGCCCACCGGCTGAGCACCCTGCGTAACGCCGACAAGATCATTGTCATCACCGATGGCGTCGTGGCCGAAGGCGGCACCCACCACGAGTTGCTGGAGCTGGACGGTGTCTACGCTCGGCTGCACGGTCGCCAATATCAGACACCGGCGTAAGCCGCGTGGATGCGACCGTTAGTCCAGCGATTCCGCGGCGCGCGTGAGTCGTTCCTCCAAGCCTTGTAAGACGGACGCGATGGTCTGGCGGTCGTGTGGGCCGACGCCGCCAACGCTCATCTCCTCGAGCTGGTTCCAAATTTGGGTGATCTGCGCGCGCAGGGCGCGACCCGCAGCGGTGGGTTCGATCAGGAACGCGCGCTTGTCATCGGGAATGGGTGAGCGGCGCACGAAGCCGGCGTGTTCGAGGCGCCGGATCGTTCTGGTCATGGTGGCCGCGTCGGAGTCGACCAGGGGGATCAGGTCAGCCTGGCGCTGGGGACCGAGTTCCCACAGGTACATCATCACCAGCTCCTGACCTGGGTGCAGACCGACCTGGCGCAGCAGATGGCCGGCAATCATCTTGTTGAGACGCGCGACGCGGAAGATGGCGTGGCTGATCGGCCCTCCTAGCGCGGCTGCCGGTAGCGGAATGCTCGTCGGTTCGCCCTGTTCTGGTCGCGTGCTGTGCTGGGCCATTTGTTTCCTCGTCTACCGCCATCCTGTCCGGCCAGCTTAACAGTGGCGACCATCTCATCACCAGCTTTGGAATATTTGACCCGAGGATACCTGTTCGAACAGGTATCGGGCGATGATGAAGGAGCTGAACATGAGGATGACCGTGAAGCAGGCAGCCGCCAGGGCAATCATGGCTGGCCTTCTCCTCGCCTCCCTTCTGATTGGAGCGGTCAGCTTTGCCGCGGTGGCGACAGCCAAGGGCCAGGAGGGCGGAGTGGTCTGCACCGGTACGGAGCTCGCCGCGGGCACGTGCCAGCCCCGGGCGTTGTCAGCCACGCCGATCGGCTCAATGCCGCTGGGATGCCAACCCAGCAGTGGTGACACGATGGCCTGCGGGCGACGCACCTCCCACGTCGAGGCCGTGCAGGGAGCCCAGTCTGCGCAGTCGGCTGCGAACGGTCCGACACAGGCTTCTTCCACCCAACCCGGTGCCACGGCCGGCGCTCAGCCCCAGGCGAGCCGCCACGCTGGACGCTGACTATGTCTCCCCTGTTGCTCGCTCAGCGCACAGCTCGCCGAAGGACCGCGTCTGCAATCGATCAGAAATTATCTGATTTCGAAACGGAAGTTGGGTTGATCACCGATCATGGCGCGCAGTCCCCCGGACGCCGACTGAGTCGGCCCGCCAGGGGTGATCACACCGGCGCGCGTGTGCACCTCAACGTCGTAGGAACTCGTTTCGCTCAGCATGTCCTCGGTCGCGGCACGCATGACCCCGGATGCTGCCGGGGGGACGCCGAAGAACGCCTTCACCTCGAGGTGGGTCTGGCAGTTCGCGCATTCGTTGACGTTCCAGCGGCTCAGGATGGCTTCGGTGCCGAGGTGCACTCGCTGGCCGCCGGTCGTTCCGAACGCCGAAACCAGAAACGACCCTGAGATGTTTCCGCGGTTGATCCCCGATACGGCGATCACCCTGGAATCCGGTCCGGTGGTTGTTGACCGCGCCGGGGGGCCCTCCAACGAGCCGGGGCCGTACGTGACGCCGAGCTTCGCGATGTTGATGGAGTCCGCCGAGGTATAGGGCGTTCCGTCCGCTTTGGTGAACGGGTACAGCGGCGTGTAGACGGTCAGTGGTGTTTCCGGCTCGATGCCAGGTGTCGCGCCCTGAGAGTCCGAGGAGTTGGTGCCCTTGTACCCGGCGATGATGTCCAGTTGATCGGTGGCACCGTGTCGTTCCTGCCACAGCCAAAACACCCGATCGACGAAGCAGTGGTGGAAGAAGAAGATCGGATCGAAGGCCGCGGTGTCATTTTCTCCCATGTCGCCGTTGGCACCGTCGATCGGGGACCGGTCTTGTCTCGGTACGTCGAAGCCGCCAATGGCCAGGTGAATGCCGTTGTGGGGCAACTCCAGTGATTCGACCCTCGGGCCCGGCCGGGCCTTGCTGGACACTTCATCGTTCCACTGCTGGGCTGAAGTCTTGTTGGAGAACACCGTGTAGTTGGGAGCGTCGAGGCACTTCTGGTACCTGTCGGCGATCTGACCTTCGGGGTCGGAGCGTCCGTTGATGAGCTCGGTGCCGGCCAGCCAGTTGACGATGTTCTGGTTGAGCAGAGCGACGTTGCGGTCGTAGTCTTCGTATTGCGCGTTGTGCGCGGTGGTGGCGGCCCTGTCGTCTGGGGTGCCGACCAGCCCGGACTGCGGGTAGCGGACGGTTTCGTAGCCGTTCGGCTTGCTGAAGTCGATGTTGTGCGCCTTGGCAAGGTCGACGATTTCGGCGTTAAAGGTAAACGAGCGCAAGGGATTCGGGATGGTTTGCCCATCGAGTTCGACGGTCTGGCGGGTCAGTGCCCACGGAATCCCGTTGGCCAGCGAGTCGGCGCTGGTTTCGTCCCAGAAGGGCAGTGTGACGTCCTGGCAGCCGGGCATGCTGCGCAGCGCCTCTTCCAGCTTGAGCAGGTAGACGCGATGCCAGGTCAGAAACAGCACGTTGCCGTGTTGGCAGTAGCCACCCCAGTACTGCGGGTCGGTCGCCCCGGGTCCACGGAATGGCTCGCCGTGGTAGCCGGCAAGTCTGAAAAATGACCGCGGGTCGTCGGCGGGCAGTTGCTTGACGCCGATCCATGCGCGCCACAGGTCTTCCAGTGGCTTTTTGTTGCCCGCCGCGTATTGATTTTGCAGGTCGGTGATCGACCGTCGGACACGCAATTGCGGGTTTGTGTTGCGTTCCGGGATGGCGGGTTTGCGATGCAGAAGACTACCGAGACCAACCGCGCCGGCGACCACCGCGATGATGGCGACGGCCGCCGCCAAGATCTTTCTGCGGCTGGTCGGTCGCCGCCAGAAGTGCACTGCCCGGGCGTCGTCCGAACCGGGCGCCTCCGATGTCGGCGCATCTGCGCGGTCGCTGCCGTCCGCTGGCAACTCATCAGGGCCCTGATTGTCTGGCATAGCTCCCGGTGCCTAAAACCCAGGTGGAAACATCTCGCAGCATACGGATTGGTTGCCGACGCGGGCGGGCGTTGGCCAAAACCGTGATACGCGACCTCGCCGGACCCAATACTGGCAGACGTGTCGCGGCTGTTCATAAGCCATTCGAGCGCCAATAACGCGGAGGCCGTGGGCTTGCGCGACTGGCTCGCCGCGGAAGGCTGGACCGACGTATTCCTTGATCTGGACCCCGAAAAGGGCATCGCCGCGGGCGAACGCTGGGAGCGCGCGCTGAATAACGCAGCATCGCGCTGCGAAGCCGTGCTGTGCCTGGTGTCGCGTGCCTGGCTGAATTCCCGTTGGTGTCATAAGGAATTGACTCTGGCGCAGAAGCTCAACAAGCGCCTGTTCGGCGTGCTGATCGACCGGCTGACACCGAGCGATGTTCCGGCGGATCTGAGCGGGACGTGGCAGCTTGTCGATCTCGCGTCGGGTCAGGACCACAAGATCTTTCGCGTGACGCTTCCCGTGACACATCGGAAATGTGAGGTCAGCTTTTCACGGGAAGGCCTCGCGCGGCTGCGCAGCGGGTTGGTCAAGGCGGGCCTGGATCCCAGGTTCTTCGATTGGCCCCCGAAATGGGACCCGGACCGGCCGCCCTACCGGGGCTTGCGGCCGCTTGAGGCTGAAGACGCCGGCATCTTCTTCGGCCGCGACTCGCCGATCGTGCAGGCACTCGACCACCTTCGCGGCTTGAGGGACGCGACCCCTCCGCGGTTAATCGTGCTTCTCGGCGCATCGGGGGCCGGCAAGTCGTCGTTTCTACGGGCCGGCCTGTTCGCTCGAATGTGTCGCGATGACCGTGCGTTCGTGCCACTGCCGGTTATCCGGCCGGAACAAGCAGCGATCTCCGGCGAGACCGGCTTCGTCAGTGCCCTGGGCCGGATGCTCGACGAGGCCGTGATCGGCAAGCCTCGCGATGAGCTGCTTGCCGCGGTCAACGGTGGTGCGGCGACGCTGCGGCCGGTTCTTCAAGAACTCGTCTCGAAGAAAACGGAATCCGTCCACGACGAGGATGTCCGGATCAAGCCGCCGACGCTTGTGATCTCGATCGACCAGGGTGAAGAGCTGTTTGTCGCTGAAGCAGAAGAGGAAGCTCATCGGCTGCTCGCCCTGCTGCGCGTACTGCTCATCGAAGATCAGCCGGCCGTGATCATCGTTATCGCAATTCGTTCGGATACCTACAACCGCCTTCAGGAGACACCACACCTGCAAGGCATCCGGAAGGTACTCTTCGACCTCGGGCCGCTGCCGAGAGGCGCATACGCAGAGGTAATCAAAGGCCCGGCAACGAGATTGGAAAAATCGCCGCGGCCGCTCAAGATTCAGGACGGCCTCGTCGACGTACTCCTCAACGACATCGAGGCGAGCGGCGCCAAGGACGCACTGCCGCTGCTCAGCTTCACTCTTGAACGTCTTTATTTGGAGAACACCGAAAAATCCGAGGAGAAGACCGAGAACATACCGCGCGAGGAGCATGAGGAGCATAACGAGTCCGAAACCATGACCGTGGCCGAATATTATGCGCTCGGCGGCATCAAGGGATCGATCGTAGAGGCGGTCGAGCGCGCCTTCGAGGCGGCAGACGACGATCCAGCCGTCCCCGATGACCGTGCCGCCCGTCTGGCCCTATTGCGCAACGGCATGATTCCGTGGCTGGCAACCGTCGACCCCGACACCCGCGCGCCTCGCCGCCGCGTCGCACACCTGTCGGAGATACCCGCCGAATGCCGTCCCCTGCTGCGGCATCTGGTGGACGAGCGCCTGCTCACAACCGACATCGCGAGCAAGCAAGGTGAGGTCACGATCGAACCGGCGCACGAGGCACTGCTGCGGCAATGGGATCTACTGGCCGGCTGGCTCAACGAGGACGGGGTGCTGCTCGCGGTGCTTGAGGGAGTCAAGCGGGCATCGGCGGAATGGATCGGTTCTGACCGGAACCCCGCCTGGCTCGCGCACTCAGCAGGACGGCTTGCGGCGGCCGAGCGACTGTCCGCCCGATCGGACCTGGCAGCTAACCTCGGGCCCCCCGACCGCGAGTACCTTGCCGCGTGCCGCAAGGCGGAATCTGCGGGCCGAAGGAGGAAGCGGCGCAATCGGATTGCGGTCTACACCATGCTGATCGGCATCATCATCGGTCTGGTCGGCTGGATCAACCAGGGGACGATCAAGGAGCAGATCAATTGGTTCGCCAGGATGCGACCGTACATGATGGCGAATTATCGGCCCTATCGACTCTCAGCTGATGGGGAACGGGCCCTCAAACCGGGTGACACCTTCAAGGAGTGCGCGACGAACTGTCCGGAGATGGTTGTCATTCCAGCCGGCGCGTTCACGATGGGGTCACCTGACACCGAACCGGGGCGGGGCAGCAATGAAGGCCCGCAACACCGCGTCAAGATTCCACATGCGTTGGCAGTCTCCAGGTTTGACGTGACATTCGACGACTGGGACGCCTGTGAATCGGTCGGGGGCTGCAGGTACGCTGCTGACGAAGGCAAGGGTCGCGGACGGCACCCCGCCATCAATGTGACCTGGGACGATGCCGAGACATACGCGAAGTGGCTGTCGAAGATGACCGGGCACACCTACCGGCTGCTCACCGAGGCGGAATGGGAGTACGCGGCACGTGGCGGGACATCCTCCGCTTACTGGTGGGGTAACAACCTCGGCTCGGGAAATGCCGCCTGTGTGGGTTGCGGCAGCGAGTGGGACAACAAGGGGCCGGCTCCGGTTGGGTCGTTCAAGCCCAATCCATTTGGCTTGTACGACATGACCGGCAACGTATGGCAATGGCTTGAAGACTGTTATCACCCCACCTACAACGGGGCGCCCACGGACGGTTCCGCATGGATAAGCGGTGGCGACTGCACCCTTCGCGTGAATCGCGGCGGGTCCTGGATCACCACGGGGAATACGACGCGCGTCGCCCATAGGGCCAATTACGACGAAACGAACCGCAACTTCAGTCGCGGCTTCCGACTCGTCAGAGAGCTCACGCGGTGAGATATGACAGGCTTGGCCGCATGCCCATCTGGCGCACTGGGGCCCTCGCGGCCTGTCTGCTGTTGGCATGTGCCAGCGCGCCGGTGGTTACGAACCCCTCCCATGCCCACAGCGTCCGATTAGCCGACGCTGGACCGCCTCGGGCCACGGGCAAGATAATCGCGCTCTACCCCAGAACGGTCGACGCACAGGCGCTGGCTATCGCCGGCGGGGAACCAGCCGGCGACTTGCACCTGACCCTGGTTGATTTCGGATATGACCTGAACGGCGCTGACGACTCCCCGCTGCAGCAGCGGCTCGCCGATCTCACCGGGCCCGATACACACCCGATCCAGGCACGGGTTTTCGGGTATGCAATTTTCAATCCCAAGACCGGCCCCGCCGGTACTGCGGTGGTCTATTTGGTGGGCGATTCCCCCGACCTGGCCCCTGTACGCGACCAGCTGGTCAAGCTCGCCCAGCAGGTGGTCCAGCTGCCTGACCAACACGAGCCGTGGATACCGCACATCACCGCGGCTTACGGTCCGTCCGACGCCGTTCTGACCTACGCGGGGCCCGTGGTCTTTGACCGCATCGGGCTGATTTGGGAGGGTCATACCACGTACTTCCCGCTCGGTGCGCCCGGGTCGTAGCCGGCCGAAACCGATTGATTCGTCGACAACGACACGCGGCGAGGATCGGCGACCTATCCTGGCGCTGCGGGCCCGATGTGTTTGCTGTGTGGCTCGCATCGGAAGGAATTTGCGTTGAACTCGATCGCGGCACACGCCGATGGCCACAGCCGTCTGGTCCGGGCGCTGACATTGTCGCGTGTAGAGCGGCCCGAGCGACTCGCCACGGTCATCGACGAGGCCCTGGTCGCCGCGGCAATTGCCGAAGCGCTGTAACCATGTGCACGGTTTCCTATGCGGGCCGCAGCGACACCGGCCGACAACGATCGGCCAACCAGGACCGCTGGAGTGTGGATATCGAGCAGGGTCTGTACGTGGTCGCCGACGGGGTGGCCGGCAGCAGCGACGGCGCGCTGGCGGCGCAGCTGGTGATCGAGCTGCTACCCGAGTATTTGCGGCGCCGCCGCAAGCCCGACGTTGACGACGCGGCCGATCAGCTGCGTCGCGCGGTTGGCGGACTCTCCGACGACCTGCACGCGCAGGGCCGCAGCGATCCCCGCATCGCCGGGGCCACCAGCACGGTGGTGGCCGCCGTCATCACCGGCTCGCAAGCGCTGATCTCTCATCTGGGGGACAGCCGCGCCTACCTCTTTCGCGACCACAAGTTGGACCAACTGACGACCGATCACAGCCTCATCCAGGCCCTGATCGATGCGGGGGAGGTTGCCATTGAGGACGCCAAGAAGCACCCGGCCCGCCTTGTGGTCACTCGCTTTGTCGCGATGAATCCACCAGCGCTGCCCGATGTCACGACAGTGGACCTGCACGACGGCGACCGGATCCTGATATGCAGCGATGGCCTGCACGGGGTCGTCGCCGGCCCAAACCTCGCGCAGATCCTTGGTGCGCATGGTGATCCCGCCGAAGCGTGTGACGCGCTGATCAAGGCCGCCAACGACGCCGGCGGCCCCGACAACATCACCGCCGTGGTCATCGACATTCCCGGCAGAGCCCCCGGCCTTTAGTCGGTTGACCCGCTGCTGACACCGGACCCATGAAGAACTGTGTGCCCGGCCAGGTGCGTGAGCTGGCCTGAACAAATCGCTTGGACCCGGGACACCCTGCCCGGCCCACCAGTGTCGGATGTAACCGCGCGACGATCGGCTGATCCACGGAAGCGCTTGTTACCGCCCGGAGATATGATCGACATTGGGTCGGTGCAACGGAGCTGGCGAGAAGCTCTATGCCCGCACGGGACGGCGGGGCATCAGCCAGGTTCGTAAACCGGATGAGGCCCATTTGGCTGTACGGAGAGTGGCTTTGGATCAGCCGAACGGTTCGGGGTCAAGGCTACCGAAAGGGACCCCTAGGGGGTTGGCATGAGATATCTGAAGAAGATCGCGGCCGCAGCCGGCATCGCTGGCGCGCTGACCGTGACCGGCCTCGGGCCGGCAGCGGGCCTGGCGAATGCTGATGCACCGTCACCCCGTCCAGCGGTAACGGCATCGAATCTCGGTGGAATCGCGTTGGACGACTGGGGCTACGGCCCCGGCTACGGCCCCGGCTACGGACCCGGATACGGCTATAGTCCCGGATACAACGGCGGCTATGGGTCCGGATACAACGGCGCGTGTGCGTGGGTACCACCATTTGTGTCCCAGTGGATACCGCCTGCGGCGTGCGGGGGGTGATCGCGCCTACTCGATCGTCGCCTGCACGGTGATGTACGCGACACCCGGCCTGCAGCGACGTCAGCCGCAGTCGCGGAGGTCGATCTTTGACCCGGGTCCCGCACCGTTCAAGGCTGCCGCATCAGCCGCGTCTTGAAATAGCGCGACCCCCCCGGCGAACGTTTTCCCGTCGCCGCTCACCGCGATCGAGAGACAGCCGTTTCCCGATGTGAGTACCTCGCAGTCGTTCGTCTTGCCGAGGACGTCGCACCACAAGACGGCCGCGTCCTCGGCGCTTTGTCGAGTCCGGTAGTTGAGTCGCATCACTTCTTGTCCGGTCGAGGACGACGCCGCGGCTGCGCCCCAGCACCCTGGCGTGCATTCAAAATCAATATCAGCGTTGGCGACCGGCGCAGCCACCAGCGAACCAGCGGCGACAGGAACGCCGATCATCGCGGCCAGCGCAACGTTCCTGGTGGTCATCACGACCTCAGTGTCGCAGCGTCAGTCCAAAGCTTGGTGGGAGTTGACCGGAAGTCGGCTGTGGACTCGGCGACGCATGCGGGCTCGGGTGATGGAGTCCGAATCTGGGACGTACCGGCGACAGCTGGGCGCTGGATCGACTCGTCTCCAAGGATTTCTTGAGAACCCGTAAAGCCCGCCCTTTCAAACTCTTGCCATCACCTGAATCCGGCCGCGCCCGCGGCGGACAACGAGAGGAACAAGGGACCGACATGCTGCAAAACATCGCTGCCCAAGCCGACAGCTGTGCCGGCGAGAGCGCCAAGTTTGCTGGCTATCGCCAGAAGTCAGTCGATTGCGCGCGGCGATTCGTGCGCCCGCTCCCGACGATCTTCCGCAGCCAGTGCGTGAAGCCGGCAGACGGCGTAGGCCCCGCCCAAGTCACCATGACACTCCGCGAGGCGGGCGCCGCTTATCGGCAAGCACTGCGTGAGGGCGATGATCTGGCTCTTCTCGCCCTGACCAGGTTGGGCAGCCAACTGGGGTACCCCGTACCTGCTTATCGGTGACCGCACGTTATTTCCGCCGCCGCTTCCACAACGCACGTGGGGTGTCCTGGAAGACGTCCACACGATGCAGACATACCTGCTGATGGTGGCGACCGAGCCCGACAGCTAGATCGCCTGTCTGCGCATGCGTCTGGCCCGATATGAGTTGCTGGTGAACGCGGCTGCCAGGAGACCGAAAATCACGATGCTCACGACGCGTCCCGCAAGCGTGAATAACCAGGTCTCGTTCGGATCAGGTGCCAGCCCACGGGCGCACCAGTCCCCGACCGCGAAGATGGCGTACACGCCGGCCCACGCTAACGCGCGCGCCCACCAGGGCTTGAGCGCAATCCGGGTCCACATGAGTCTTCCTTCCCGACGGCCGCGCGCGCGACCGAGATCGTTGAGACAAGACTCGAGGAAACCCCTTCCCGGATCCTCAACAAATGCTTGCAGCCCAGCCCCCATCTCACGACGTACTCGCGCGGGCTCCGCAAGGCTGCGTTTCCTGTTGCGCTCAGGCGTGGTAAACCTCCCCGCATGGGTGAGCGCGTCACGTTCCTCAGCTCGACGGGACCGAACCTGGCCGGGATCATCGACCTGCCGGTGGGGGCGGTCCGCGGCTGGGGTGTCTTTTCGCACGGCTTCACGCTTGGCAAGGACTCGCCGGCCACCGCCCGCATCTGCAAGCACCTCGCCGGAGAGGGGATCGGCATGCTGCGCTTCGATGCTCTCGGTCTGGGTGGGTCCGAAGGTGACTGGGGCGACGGCTCATTCACCGTCAAGGTCAACGACGTCATTGAGGCGTGCGAATTCATGGTCGGGCGGGGGACACCGCCCGACATCCTCGTGGGGCATTCCTTCGGAGGCTCGGCGGTGCTGGCGGCCGCCCGGAAGTGTCTGGGCGTGCGGGCGGTCGCTACGGTCGGCGCGCCGTTCGACCCGGCCCATGCCGAGAAACAGTACGACGCGGTAGTCGACCGCGTGATGTCCGAGGGCAGTGCCGAGTGGATGGTTGGCGGGCGCACGCTCACCCTGAAGCGCGCGTTCGTCGAGGATGTTCGCGAGGCTGACCTGCGCGCGAAGATCCGCGGCTTGCGTCTCCCACTACTCATCCTGCATTCGCCTACTGACAACACCGTTGGCATCGCGAACGCGAGCGAGATCTTCCGCACTGCGCGTCACCCGCGCAGCTTCGTTTCTCTCGAGGGCTCCGATCATCTGCTGACCGGCTCCGGCCAGGCTCGTCGCGCGGGGCGAATCATCGGCGCTTGGGCGGAGGCATATCTCGTTGCAGAGCAGCCGAGCTCGCGACGGCGGGGATGACCGAAACGCGGTGGCTGGCCAGCGCGCCGAGGACGGCGTTTGTCACCGCAGTGGGATGTCGTGTCCCGGTCCACGTTCATCGTCGGGTCGGGGGCCAAAGTACCGGCGATCGGTTTCGGCGATGGTGACGTCGTGGATGCTGGCTTCGCGGCGGCGCATGAGACCGTTGTCGTCGAATTCCCACAGTTCGTTGCCGTAGCTGCGATACCACTGACCGGCCCTGTCGTGCCATTCGTATTGGAAGCGCACCGCGATGCGATTTTCGCGGAAATCCCAGAGGCTCTTGCGGAGCACGTAGTCGAGCTCGCGTTCCCATTTGGCGGTGAGGAACTCGACGATAGCCTCGCGGCCGGTGAGGAACTGGTCGCGGTTGCGCCAGGCGGAGTCCTGGGTGTAGGCGAGGCTGACGTGGTGGGGGTCGCGGGTGTTCCAGGCGTCTTCTGCTGCTTGGACCTTCTGCAACGCACCGGTCAAGTCGAATGGTGGGAGAGGTGGGCGCTGTTCAGACATGCTGTATTCCTTCGTGAATCGGGTAGAGGCTCGGGTCGGTTTCGCCCAGCGTGGGCGCCGTGGTGGCAATAACTGTGCTGCGAATTCCACGCAGCGCCCGGCTCGCCGCTGTGGAATCCCACAGCGGCGGGCCGGCGCGTGTTCGTCATCGGACGGTCACAGGGAGACGACCGGCCAGTCGTTGTCGACGTGAGCCAACACGTTGAAGTAGTTGGTGAGGATGTTGAGGGCAAGGTTGGCCACGATCTCGCCGATCTCCTCGTCGGTCACCCCGGCCTCGCGGGCGGCGTCGACGTCGGCGTCATCGACGTCACCGGCGTTTTCAGCGATGTCGTTGGACAGTTTCAGCAAAGCCGCCACGTGCGGGTCGTTCGACTGGCCCTTGCGTGCGCTGTCGAGCTCAGCGGGGTCGACCTTGGCGATGTTGGCACCGATGTAGGTGTGCGCGGACAGGCAGTACTCGCAGCCATTGAGCTGGGCGGTCGAGACCGCGAGGCGCTCGCGCACCGCCGCGGGCAGCGTGCCGCCGGCTACGGCCCCGGACAGGTCCAGCCAGCTCCTCAACAGGGCGGGGCTATTGGCCATGACCTTGGTCATGTTGGGGGTCTGCCCGAGGGACTTCCGTACCTGCGCCAACAGTTCGGCGGCCTTGCCGGTCGCGGAGTCGGGGTCGACGGGGGTGAAGTTCGTCATCGTGATTCCT
>Ga0153922_1000088_pt1 | contig 35802 bp, 26 predicted proteins | sample TSNJ006MetaG_FD_104723 | JGI IMG/M metagenome (GOLD analysis project Ga0153922, IMG submission 104723) | Attine ant fungus gardens microbial communities from New Jersey, USA - TSNJ006 MetaG | ecosystem: Host-associated > Fungi > Mycelium > Unclassified | place: USA: New Jersey, Brendon T. Byrne... | reverse complement strand
CTGGCTTCATCTCTTGCCATTTCATGTACAGTATCATGAATTGCATCCAGGTTAGCAGCTTTTGCACGTTTTGCCAGGTCGAACTTACCAGCAGTAGCACCATTTTCTGCGTCTACACGCATTTCCAGGTTCTTCTTTGTACTGTCAGTAATAACTTCGCCAAGTAATTCAGCGAATTTAGCAGCATGTTCTGCTTCTTCCCATGCAGCTTTTTCCCAATATAATCCAATTTCAGGGTAGCCTTCACGGTGAGCGACACGGGCCATTGCCAGATACATACCTACTTCAGAACATTCTCCTTCAAAGTTAGCTCTTAAGTCAGCCAGAATATCTTCACTAACACCCTGGGCAACGCCTACTACATGCTCTGCTGCCCAAGTCATGTCACCAGACTGTTCTTTGAACTTTTCAGCCGGAGCCTTACATACTGGACATACCTCTGGTGCAGAATCTCCCTCATGAACATAACCACATACACTACATACGAATTTTTTCATTGCGAAATCTCCTTTTCTTTATATTGATTGTTATTAGTTATTAATAATAGTAATGATTACTAATATTAGAATACTATTTTTCCAGTAATTTGTCAAGTGCTGTATAAAAAAAATAAGGTGATGGTCTGCTAAACCGTTGATAGAGATATAAACCATTATGAAACTGCGCTTACATACTATAAATTGTATAAACAGTAGTATGCCAAGCATAATATATAATCAACTGTTTAACTGACTATCCCCTATTTCTATTATTTTTTATTTTATTGTACCTTTTCAAAAAATCGCAAACTACACCCTATTATTTATTATTTAGGTGATAGTCAGTTAAACAATTGATTTTTAATTGTAAAGCATCATAAGTCAAGCAAATTTCAATTCTTCAACGACTGTTTTGAAAAATAGCTGTTTTGCACATTGTCAGTAAACAGGTTATATTTTACCATATAAGGGGATTAATGTTAAGGTTATCAACTGTTTAACTGACTATCACCAAAAATAATGCTCCATATAGCATTTCAAGATTACTTTAATTTATGCTATGATTTTTCCACACAATCACCACACACTCCATAAAAGTGTGTAACATAACCTTCAATGATGCCAGTAAATCCCTTAGAAGCGGTCTCTTTGATAAAATCGATATTTTCCATATGAAGGTCGATTACACAGTGACACTTGGTGCATACAAAATGATTATGAGGAATTATATTACCATCATAACGATCAGCCCCAATGCCAGTTGTAATCTTCATGATCTGACCCAGCTTCTCCAGCAATGCCAGATTACGATATACCGTCCCCAAACTAATGTTAGGGCAGATTTCACGGACTTCACCATATACTATCTCTGCCGTAGGATGATCTGTACGGCTGCCCAGGAAGTCTTTAATAGCCTCTCTCTGATGGCTGAATTTTAATGCTTTCATAAACTCACCTCTTAAAAATAAGAATCATTACTATTTTAAGTATAAGAGGTTTATAGACATTTGTCAATCCGATTCTACAAGTCGGGTGCATATTTTAAAAGTGCATTGATTGCTATTCAGCCGTGCTATTTAAGATGGAATGAATGAGGGTGAGATTAGGCTAACGGACGCGGTCAGAGGGCATGGAATAACTTCCGTAAACGCAGCAACACTCTGGCGGACTAACCATTAACTACGACTAAAGGGCTCCGGAAAGCCGTCGCCCTTTAGTCGTAGTTAATGGTGGATTCCACCGCCGCTAAAACCGCCGCCAAATGTTTACGGAAGTTATTCCATGCCCTCTGACCGCTGGTTTTTCAAGTAATTTACAAAGAGCGTTCCTCTTATGTCAGGACTGTCCCTGTATCAAAGATATCATCCTAGCTGCCAACATCTTAAACTTTTTAACTATTAAATTTCTTACGATTCACACACTGAACTGTAACAATCGCCTATTTATTTATTAATTTAATGTTTACAAAATTTTTAATTTATGATAAGGTAACAAATATATATGAAATGCAGTGATGAAGAGAGTATATCTGATATACGCACTACAGAGAATTCCCAAACGCTGAGAGGGATGTGTTAATACGGATAGAAGATGGCTTCTGAGCGGTGCACCGAACATGAGTTGCAGCAGTCCATTTTGAGAATCTGCAATTCATGCAAGATTGCAACAGGTGCCGCCTGTTATAGCGGCGAAGTGTATCAGCGTGCACTTATTGAGGTCTGTTTTGCGAGAAACAGACGAAGTGAAGTGGTAACATGGGTATTATACTCATCTTCTCAGGTAATGGGAGGATGGGTTTTTTTGATGGTATGAGTCAGAAATGAAAAATAGTTCGACAGGGAGATGCTGTAGATTCCGGTGGTTTAAAGGAGCGTAATAATAAATTAAAATAAATCATGGCATTTCAGCCATTAGAAGTAAAGAGGAGAAGAACACTATGGAAAACAAAAAGAAATATTATATAACAACAGCGATTGCTTACACATCAGGAAAACCACACATTGGAAACACTTATGAAATCGTGCTGGCAGACAGTATTGCCCGCTATAAAAGACAGCAGGGATATGATGTGTTCTTCCAGACAGGAACAGATGAGCATGGACAAAAAATAGAATTAAAAGCACAGGAAGCAGGGGTTACTCCCAAGGAATTCGTAGATGGCGTGGCGGCTCAGATTAAAGATATCTGGGATATGATGAATACATCTTATGACAAATTCATCCGCACTACCGATACAGATCATGAGGAGCAGGTACAGAAGATTTTCAAAAAACTGTATGACCAGGGTGATATCTACAAAGGACACTATGAAGGATTATACTGTACACCTTGTGAATCCTTCTTCACCGAATCCCAGTTAAAAGGCGGAAAATGCCCCGACTGCGGTCGGGATGTAGTTCCGGCTAAAGAAGAAGCATATTTCTTTAAAATGAGCAAATACGCTGACCGCTTAATTGAGCATATCAACACTCATCCGAAATTCATCCAGCCGGTATCCCGCAAAAATGAAATGATGAACAATTTTCTGCTGCCGGGCCTGCAGGATCTCTGCGTATCCAGAACATCCTTTACCTGGGGAATTCCGGTTGATTTTGATCCGAAGCATGTGACTTACGTGTGGTTGGATGCACTGACAAACTATATCACCGGAATTGGCTATGATTGTGATGGCAATAGTACTGATCTGTTTAACAAGAACTGGCCGGCGGACCTGCACCTGATTGGCAAGGATATCATCCGTTTTCACACGATTTACTGGCCAATTTTCTTGATGGCACTGGATTTGCCGCTGCCAAAACAGATATTTGGACATCCGTGGTTAATGCAGGGTGACGGTAAGATGAGCAAATCCAAGGGAAATGTTCTTTATGCAGATGAACTGGTAGATTTCTTTGGAGTAGATGCAGTGCGTTATTTTGTCCTTCATGAGATGCCATTTGACAATGATGGTGTGATCACCTGGGAACTGATGGTTGAGAGAATAAACTCAGAACTTGCGAACACTCTTGGTAATCTGGTAAACCGGACAATTTCCATGTCCAACAAGTATTTTGATGGTGTAGTAAGTAAAACCGATGTGACGGATAATGTGGATGAAGACCTGAAAGCAGTGGCATTAGCTGCGAAGAATGCTGTCGCAGGTAAGATGGAAAACCTTCGTGTAGCAGATGCAATGACTGAAATCTTCAACGTATTCAAACGATGTAATAAATATATTGATGAAACAATGCCATGGGCGCTGGCAAAAGATGAAGCCCGACAAGACCGCCTGGCAACAGTATTATACAATCTGGTAGAAGGAATCTGCGTGGGAACTGCACTGCTTTCTTCCTTTATGCCAGAAACTGCTGAGAAGATCTTAAAGCAGTTAAATGCGCCGGAAAGAAGCTATGATGAACTGGACACCTTCGGTTTATATCCATCCGGTAACAAGGTAACAGAAACACCTGAAATCCTGTTTGCCCGTCTGGATGTAAATGAAGTGCTGGAAAAGGCAGAAGAAAAAATGGCAGCGGCAAAGGCAGGAGGTGTTGTCCCGGTGATCGATATTGAACCGAAGGAAGAGATTACGTACGATGACTTTATGAAAATGCAGTTTCAGGTAGGTGAGATCATTGCCTGTGAAGCAGTAAAAAAATCCAAGAAGTTACTTTGCTCCCAGGTCTGCGTAGGAAGCCAGGTAAAACAGATTGTATCCGGTATTAAAGCAAATTACACACCGGAAGAAATGGTTGGCAAAAAAGTTATGGTCTTAGTAAACTTAAAGCCAGCAAAACTGGCTGGTGTAGTATCCGAAGGAATGCTGCTTTGTGCTGAGGATGATAAGGGAGAGCTGGCTCTGATGATTCCGGAAAAAGATATGCCTTCAGGAGCTGAAATCTGTTAATGAATAATCAGAAAAAGATGATAATTTTCGAAAGCCATGCTCATTATGACGATGAAGCATTTGATGAAGATCGAGATGTGCTGCTCGCTTCGATGGAAGCGGGAGGCATTTCTACTATCGTTAATGTAGCGGCCAGCTTACGTGGGATTGACGATACGGTAGCATTAATGGAGAAATATCCTTTTGTATACGGAGCAATGGGAATGCACCCAGATGAAGTAGGGGACCTGAAAGATGATGTGCTGAAACGGATCCAGGAGTTATGTAAACACGAAAAAACCGTTGCAGTAGGTGAAATTGGGCTGGATTACTACTGGGATAAAGAAAAGCATGATATCCAGAAGCACTGGTTCGAACGGCAGATGGAAGTCGCCAGAGGCGAAAAACTACCATTTATTATCCACAGCCGGGAAGCGGCAGCGGATACCCTTGATATGATGAAAGCGTTAAAATCTGGGGATATCGGTGGCGTGCTGCATTGTTTTTCCTATGGAAAGGAAATGGCTCGGGAATATCTGAATATGGGTTTATACCTGGGTATTGGCGGTGTAGTTACCTTTAAAAATGCTAAGAAGTTAAAAGAAGTGGTAGAGTATGCGCCGCTTACCTCCATTTTGCTGGAAACTGACTGTCCTTATCTGGCACCGGAACCATATCGGGGAAAAAGAAATTCTTCCCTGTATATTCATCATATTGCAGCGTCGATTGCTGAAATAAAAGGAATTAGCTATGAAGAAGTCGTAGAAGTGACTTTTGAAAATGCTAAGAAGCTATTTTGGAAAGTAAAATAGTGTATAAAAAAGACTTAGCTGCCGATATCCAGATTGGCAGCTGAGTCTTTTTGGTGAGATATAGATATTCTTATATGGAGTCATTTATTTGAAAGCGGTTTAAGCCTTACATGCTTCAAGGTATACAAGCGGAAAAGCCGCGTTTAATACTTGCCATTTTTTCACTTGAAAACCGTTTTGACAGATAAATTCAATGTATTCATCAGGTTTCCATTTTGAATAGGTTTCGAACCCGATGAGCTTTAAAATCTTAGCATTTAAATTCCATGTCGAATCACGCAAATGACCGTGTGAATAAGTAGGGGCGATAAGCAGCCCGTTCGGTTTGAGTATCCTTGAAAGGTTTGAAAGCACCTTGACCGGATCAGGCATAATATGAAGCGCGTTTGATATAATAACAGCGTCAAATGAACTGTCTTCAAAAGAAAGCGACCCTGCGTCTTCTACCGAAAAATGTATATTGCCCGGAGCCCTTTTCTTTTTCGCTTTTTCTATCATTTTGGCAGAGAAGTCAGTGGCTTCCACATGGCGTACACAAGCGGCTATGTTTATTGCGATCAAACCGGTTCCCGTTGCCACTTCCAGCACATCCATATCAGGTGAAAGCGAATTCGCCATAAGCCGATACATCTTAGCGTAGGCTTTGCCGCTGAACCTGTTAATTTCAAAGTCATACAGCTTTGCGTAACGGTTCCAAAAGCTTTTATTGTCGCGCTTTTCGTCCATATGAACACGCACCTTTCTTTTTAATTCTTTTTGTGTAAAACTACCTCAAAATCCTCACTCTTGAAATTGCTGTAATACCGTCCGCTTTGCGCCGTGAACTTCAACACGCAGTAGTCCGGGTCGGTTACGCCGCCGGGGTAGTACATATTATCGCTGTCCCGCCAGATCATTTCTTTGGCGGCAGCGTCTTCCAAAACCTCCATCGTCCCTTTCAACATCACGCCGCGAAAGAACCGCTTGTCCATAAAATATATACAGGCGTTGGGATTTCTACGATATTGCGCCACCCGCATGGAGGAGGTGTTGGTCGTGAACCAAAATGTCTTAATGCCTTCGCGTTTGCGCGGCGGCAGCATGGCTTTCATGTTCGGGAAACCGTCTGTATCAACCGAGCCGATGAAGGCGGCGTTTTGCTTATCAATTAGGTTTCCTATGGTTTGCTCAGGGTTTCGCATCATAACAATCAATCCTTCCAATCTCACTAATTTTGATCGTCGGGCAGAAGCAGCGTCTCTGTACTGATCAACAGTGGTGTACTTTGCTTTTTTATAATTATACACTAAATGTACAGATTTTACAATTCGAGGTAATTGCGGCGTCCTGGTACCTCACACATTGCAAATAGCGGAACAATAACTGGTTTTGGGTTAGTTGAGGAAATTAATATTGTTTAAATTCTTCATTGGAACTTCATACGGGTTTGATATAATTAAGAAGAAAAGACAGAAAGGATGAACTAACATGGTAAAGGTTTTATTCTTGGAGGATGAGCCGACGATACAGGATGTTTTGGCTGAATATATGAAGATGCAGGGGTATGATGTGGATTTGGCTTCGGATGGGGAAGAGGCGATTGGGTTGTTGGGTGAAAGGGAGTATGATATTGCAGTGTTGGATATTATGGTGCCGAAGGTTAGTGGTTTGGAGGTCTTGGGGTATGTTCAGGAGAGGTGGCCCAAGATGGCTACGATCATGTTGACGGCATTGGGGGATGAGCAGACGCAGTTGAAGGCGTTTAACTTGTATGCGGATGATTATGTGATCAAGCCGGTGCCGCCGTTGATTCTTTTGAAGAGGATGGAGACGATTTTGCGAAGGACAAGGGTTGGCAGACAGGAGGTTTTGGGGCAGGGCTTGGAGGTTCGTGAAGAGTCTTATCAGGTGTTTTGCGCCGGGGAGGAGATTAAACTTACGTTGAGTGAGTTTCTTTTGCTGCAGACGCTTTATGAGCAGCCAAAGAGGGCTTTTACCAGGGAACAGTTGATTTTGCGCATTTTTAATGAGGATTATATTGGGAACGATCGGATTATTGATGCGCATGTGAAGAATATTAGAAAGAAGATGCCCCAAAATTATATTAAGACGGTGATTGGGGTTGGATATCAATTTGCAGAGGAATTGTGAATGCGACTTGATGAATGATGAGGTACGAAAGGTGTAAAGTGTATGAGGTTATCAAAGAAGACATTTTTATACAGTCTGACGAGTTCGTTGATGTTGGTGGCATTTGTGGTGTTGTATTTTGCTTTTATGCTGCCTTCGCTATTTGTGGCGCATGAGGCCAGGAGTAATTTACAGTCTATTGCGGATATACAAAAGGGGTATATGGAGAAACGTAATTATGATGGGCTTAAAGTTAAGAATCCGACAGGGTGCATTACGGTGGAAATTCCGAATAATGGGGACGTTTTTTATGTGGCAGGGAAGACATTCCGACTTTCAGTGACAGTGAAGGATCCGCAGGTGCGGGAGCTGCTGGCAAAAATGAAGGAGTATTTTTCGGGTGAGGAAAAAATGGAGGATTTGGAGGAACCTGATTTTGATATGGATTTGTTGATGGAGAAGCTGATACCGAAGGATGCCTTTAAAGAGGATTATCCGTTGGGATTCTCGGTGGAAGTAAAGGATACGGAAGTGGTGTATGAGAAAACGCAGATGAAGTTTCATGTTATTTCCGATCAGGTTACGGTGCTGGAAATGAGTGCATGGGATGATGCTAATGCGTATACAACTTACCTGGCAATGGGGAAGACTTCGGATGCGGTTATTTTGTCGGTACTTCCGGTCAGCACGCCGCAGATGAATGGAATACAGTCGATTGTGGTGGAAAGCCTGCCGATGATCGCGGCGGTTTTATTTTTCTTGGTATTGATTTTTTCGCAGTATTTTTCGCAGAAGATTGTTAATCCGGTGATTCGGTTGGCCCAGTATGCCCAGACGGTAGAGACGTCGCAGAATATGGAGATTCAGCCACTGGTAATTACCGAAAAGGATGAGATTGGAGAATTGGGGAAGACGTTGAATGAATTGTATGTGACGCTGCGGAATAATTATTGGGAATTGGAGCAGAGAAATAAAGAGCTGGCGAAGGAGAATAAACGGCAGGAGGTATTTGTGCGGGCTTCTTCCCATCAGCTGAAGACGCCGATCGCGGCAGCTATGTTGTTGGTTGACGGGATGATTCATGAGGTTGGCAAGTATAAGGATACAAAAGTGTACTTGCCGCAGGTGAAAGAGCAGCTGCTGTCGATGCAGAAGATGGTGGAGGAAATGTTGTATTTAAGCCGCAGTATTGCAGAGATAGAGGAGGAGCCTGTTGCAGTGGATGGCTTAATGGAGGAGGTTTTGCGGGAGTATCAGGTTCAGATAGGAGCGAAAGGGATTCAAGTTGCTAATGCAGGGAGCGGAGGATTGTTGACAACGAAAAGGGATATTTTGAAAAAGGCTGTGGATAATTTGATTTCTAATGCTATTTCTTATACGCCGGCTGGGGGAGATATTAAAATTGAGATATCTCAGGAATGTCTGGTGATCAGAAACTATGGGGAAAGGATAAATGAAGAGATACAAGGTCATATATTTGAACCTTTTGTGGGAAGTTTGCAAACGGGGAGTCATGGGCTGGGGTTGTATATCAGTTCTTATTGCGTTAGTTTGCTTGGTTATGAGTTAAGTGTGGATAATATTCAAAATGGAGTGGAAGCAGTAATTACATTTTCTTCTTGATATATAATTTCTGTGCATCAAGATGCGGGTTGCTGTTTACAGCCCAGATGTAAACAGTAAGTACAGAGGATATGCATCCCATCTTCATACGAAATTCATATGAGGTTGGTAGAGTCGTAGTAAGCAAACAAAAAAGGAACATATAGTATGAAGGATTCTTTCATATCTATCTGGAATCTGTCGAAGTGTGTAGTTTGTATAGGCGGAGCACTCTCGGAACTCACTGCATACGTCTTTGCGGCTGATTTTCCGAGAGTGCTCAGGCGCAGAATGGAGGCAAACATGTTATTAAGCATTAATCATCTTCAAGTTCAGTACGGGAAGCAAACCGCGCTGGATATTGAGCAGAATATAATGATTGAACCGGGGGATCGAATTGGGATCATCGGGTCTAATGGAGCGGGAAAGACGACATTAGTGAAGTCAATCCTGGGGTTGACTAATTATAAAGGGAGTATTCAGACGGAACTGAAAAAGGAAGAAATTGGAGTGCACATGCAGTATAACAATTATACGAATACCATGCCGGTGAAAAATGTTATGGAGACACTTTTGAATACCAGTATAAAGAAGAATAGAAAGTTACAGGAGTTGATTCACTTTTTTGAATTTGAACCGTGTTTGAAGAAACGTTATTCATCCCTTTCCGGCGGACAGAAGCAACGGTTTACGATTATTATGGTAATGATGCAGGATGCACCATTGACATTTTATGATGAAGTGACATCGGGGCTGGACTTTGAGACTCGGCAGAAGCTGATGGAGAAGCTGCTTGAATGGTATCAGGGGAAAGAGAATGCTCTTTGTATTGTTTCTCACTACTATGACGAGCTGGAACTGCTGGCGGATAAGGTGTTGGTATTGGATCAGGGGAAGTTGATTGCTTTTGGGAATAAGGAAATGCTGTTTGAAAAGTATTGTGGGCATGCAGTGATCACAATAGACAATAGTGAGAAAAATGATATGCTTACAAAACAATTTAGTCATTTGCTTTCCCCGGGGCATTTGATAGCCCTGTCGTGCCAGGATGTAGTGGAAGAGGAAAAAATTATCCGGGTATTACTGGAGCAGGATGTGAATTTTAAACGGAGCAATCATGATATTGAAATTATGTATATTAATGCAAAGGCATTATATTACGGTGGGGAATGTGTGGATTCACACTTGGCGCAAGACACGATGAAGGGGGGGCAAAATGAAGAAAAACATGAATATAAAGCAGTGTAATGCAAAGTTGATCAAGTATGAAATGTTGAATATTCTAGGGAATCCATTTGCTGATTTCTTTGGGGTAGTGTTCCCGATCATGATGCTTTTTATCATTACAAAGGCGATGAAGTCGGAGATTCCGGCGAGGGGGTATGCCGAAGCGTGTGCAACGGTATTTATATCGATGAGTATGATCATTCCAATGGCGATACTTTTGCTGGGGTATGCGGCGACCTATGCGCAGGAGCTGGAGAAGGAGATCCCGCTTAGGATGATGCTGTTTGGATATCCGGAAAGTGCGGCTATGTTGGCAAAGATTATTGCCCAGACGATTGTTGTGACTGCGGCACTGCTGATATATGGTATTATAGGGGGAATTGGGCTTGAACTGTCAATGCCGACCGTTGGGGCAGTGATCGGTTTGATTTTATGTCAGTATTTACTGGGGGTTATTTTCTTTGGGATTGCTCATGGGGTTTCTAGTTTGTTTCGGAAATTTGGGCCTACTTATGCGGTTATGATGACGCTTTATTTTGGGATAATGATATTGTGTGGAATGATGGGGATTAAAGCGGAGGATTTGCCGAAATTCTTGCAGGTGATTTCTAATCTGTTGCCGATGTCTCATATTGGGAATGATTACATTGATGTTTGGATGGGACGGAGTTATAATTTTGTGCCGATGCTGCAGGCATTTTTATTCTTAGGGGCAGTAGCGGGGATTATAATGGTGATGGCAGGATATAAAAATCGAAGGACGAGAGGATAAGGGTGAGTGAAGAAGTTTAAATATCATTGATAAATCTAATTATATGAGGTATACTATTGAAGTTAAAGGTTTTCGAGACGAGGTAACTTTGATGAATAAAAAAACATATATAGCATTTCGGAAAAATATTAAACTGGGGAAAAATCTATTCAAAAAGAGTATATGGTTAGTAAAAAAATATGAAAATTATAAAAAAGTTAAACCGATTGATAATCATTTAATTTTATTTGAATCATATCAGGCTACCAGAATGTCGGGGAATCCACTGGCAATTTTTGAGGAAATGATCACGAATCCTGAATATAAAGATTTTCGCTTTGTGTGGGTATTAAATGATGATGACAATCCGTATAAAAAGATATATGAAAAAGATAAACGTGTTTCATTTTGCAGAGCTCATTCATTAAAATTTGTAAAGTATTTAAGTACAGCCAAATATTTAGTGAACAATAAAACATTTCCATATTATTTTGCTAAGAGGGATGGGCAGATATATATTAATACGTGGCATGGTATTCCTTTGAAAACATTAGGAAAACAACAAAAAGGAGCTATGGGACAATATAAAAATGTATGTCGAAATTATCTTCATGCAGATTATCTGGTTATGCCGGATCGTTTTACAGCGGATATATTGATCGATAGTTGTGATATTCGCACTTTGTATCAGGGAACAATAGTTGATGCAGGATATCCCCGTGTAGATAATACATTAAATACAGATTATCAAGAGATGAGGAAGTTTTTGGCGGATTGTGTTGATATAGATCTGAGTAAGAAATTAGTGCTATATGCGCCGACCTGGCGTGGTGAAGTAGGCAATACCCTGGACACATCGGAACAGATTATTAAGCATTTAGTAGATATTACAAAAGGCTTATCTGATGAGTATGCCCTGGTTTTGAAAATACATGACAGAACCTATGAAAATATTCAAAATAATGATAAGCTATGCAAAATTAAAAACGTTCCTGATTGGATTGATACAAATAAATTATTGGCAGCAATTGATGTCTTGATTACAGACTATTCCAGTATCTATTTTGACTACTTATGCTTAAAACGTCCAATTATCTTCTTTGTTTACGATAGAGAAGAATATGAGCGTACAAGAGGATTATATTTCAGTTTGGATACTTTCGTGCCGGGTCCTCTCTGCTATACTCCGGATGAAGTAAATCAGGCTTTAAGAAATAACATAAAATTGCAGAGTGAATATGAACAAATAGCGAATCAGATTCAATTAAAACATTGCTATAATGATGATGGAAATAGCACAAAACGGGTGCTGGATATCATTATGAACAGAAAAAAAGAGCGTTATATATATAAATTAACTCCTGATGCAAGACCACGTGTACTGATTAATACTCCGGCGTTTGCGGATAGTCAAAATGCGTTCACGTTCGTGAATATGATCAATAGTATTGAGAATGAAGGATATAATGTGATTCTGCTATATTGTACAGTAGTAACCAGCAGGGATGAATACTATCTGAAAAAGTTAAACCCGGAAATAAATGTAATTTATCGGGTGCCGGTTCCACATCGAAAAGTGATAGACGCAATGCTTAGTAAACCGTATAGTAAGAAGAAAAAAAATTCTGTTTATATATCAGAAGACGCAGCCAGGAAATATAGATTGCATTATTTCCCCCATATCGAGTTTGATATTGCAATAGACCTGGGAGGGAAATTTAATTTGTGGCAGTTCATAATGGCGAGAACTGAATTTAAGAAAAAAGTGGTGTTTTTGGATGCAAACAAGAATTCGTATGATGTGGATCAACTCATATATTTAAAACAGAATTTTGATTGTATTGTATGCCCTTCGGTAGAAATGTACGAGAGATATCAGAATTTATTAGAAAGAACATCGGGAAAGGCAGAGCTTAAACTTCTAGCTCTTCCGGTATTATTTGAAAAATATTCAAAAAATTTAAAACAGGATCTAGCCAGTTACTTTTCCAGTGTAGGAGATTTAGTGAAGAATCATGGAGATAGTTCTGAACAGAATTTTCATAATGCGGATATTGAAGCTGATCATGAATATCAAAGTTGGTCCCAAGAGGCATTAATGCCGCTTACTGAGGCATTTTCAGATGCTGGTTGGTACAATGAGCAAAATCAATATTTTATAAATAAATTTATTAAATTAATTACCGAATAGTCCGGTACACTCTCGTTTACATTCAGCATGATCATGCTAAAGATAAACGTGCCAATACACTAGTAAGCAGAGGTGGAAAAGTGAGGAAAATAGTAGATATACTTTTTCGTATTAAGATAATTGTTGGTTATATTTTTAAGTATTTATTTATTCGCCAATTCAGAGCCATAGTGAAATATACAAAATATAGCAGGAAATTTCCAATTGATGAAAAAGTATTTTTATTTGAGGTATATCGAGGAGAGAAGATAGGTGATACACCTTATGCTATGTTTTTAGAAATGTTGAATGATACGTTTTATTCAGATGTTACATTCATATGGACGATAAATAGTACAGATAATGCTTATCGGAAAAAAATAAGCCATTTCAGTAATGTGAAATTCTGCAGAAGAGACGATTGTCAATATGTAAAAGCATTGGCACATGCAAAATATCTGATTAATAATAAAGCTTTTCCCCATTATTTTATAAAAAAAGATGATCAGATTCATATAAGCAGTTGGCATGCCACAGCATTTAAAGCATTGGGGAAACATCAGGGTGGTACTATGGGGCAATTTAAAAATATCACCAGAAACTATGTTCAGACAGATTATTTAGTAATGCCTAACCGCTTCACTTCTGATATTATGCTGGAATCTACTGATGTATATGATATCTTTCCTGGATATGTAATAGAAGAAGGATATCCCAGAAATGATTTAATAATTAACACAAAAAGGGAAGAAATAGTAGCAATACTAAAAGATGTATTGTCGTTTAATGAAAACAAAAAAATAATATTATATGCCCCGACATGGCGGGGTGAAACCGGAAACTATGAGAATACAACGCAAGAGACATTTGAAAACTTAAAAGAAATTCAAAAAAATATAGGTGATGGTTATGAATTATTCCTGAAGGTACATGATCTCACTGCCAAGTATATAGAAGGGAATGCAGAAGCATCAAAATTCAAAATAATTCCCGATTGGATAGATACAAATGAATTGTTGAATATGGTAGATATTCTAATTACAGATTATTCAAGTATTTTTATTGATTTTCTGATACTGGAGCGACCTATTATTTTTTACACCTACGACCTGGAAGAATACACCAAAGACAGAGGTTTATACTTTGATATGAAGGATATGCCTGGTCCGAATTGCTTCACCCCAGCTGAAGTTGTGAGCGCGGTTAAAGAAGCAGACAAATTAATAGCAAGGTACCAGGATAGATACGATGAACTAAAAGAAAAGTTTTGTGGCCGCGATGATGGTAATGCCAGCAAACGGATTTGTGATATTATTTTTAAGAAAAAGATTTCCAATCGCATGTACCGATCTTATGATGAAAAAAAGAAGAAGATTGTAATTGCCAGTAATATGATGTCAATGCAAAAAGAGACTTCATGGATTATACAGTTTTCCGAGTTGCTGGATTATGAAAATTATGATTTAACGGTGCTATGTACAGCCCCAGTCAACAAGGATAATACAAAAATGCTAAAAAGTCTCCACAAAAAAACGCGGGTTTTTTATAGTGTATTTTATAGAACAGCTAATTGGAATCGTACTTTTATAGAGTATTATCATGATATGCAAGAGCCCAGAATTACGATGGAAAAAAAGATTGCGTATCTGAATAGGCATAAGGCCATATATCATCGGCAATTGAAGCGATTGGTAGGTGAAATTGAGTATGATATAGCCATTATTCCATCTGTAGAATACAGCAAATATAGTGCTATGTTATTGTATAGTGATATTAAAACGAAAATCCTTTTGGCAAATGGCGAAAATAATTCAAAGAATTGCTTTCCACCCCAGTTTTATGTGAATAAGGTTAGCAGTATCTTGACAGATGATAAGAATTTTGCAGAAGAACTGAGAAGAGAATACAATGATGTGAAGCTACAACTATTGGAACCTTTTGTGAGTTATACATTACCTTTAAAGCTTATTGAGTATAATGCTCAAAACGATTTAGAATATATGTTAAAAAACAATAAGCATTTAACAAAGGCATATGATCATAAGCAACAAGACAAAAGTATAAATTCAGAAATCCATATAGATGTGGAAAATATTTTAGAAAGAATTGATGATTATACGATAAAGGCGGTTGAAAAGATAAAGGATAAATACAACTATGATCCTGATAAGTACAATCATCATATTATGCAGGAATTATACAAAATTTTTGATTAATCTTTCAGAACTTTCTCTGAAAGAACTAGAATAAAGAAAATGGAGAAAGAACACAATGTCAAATCAAAAAACCGCATATGTGGCTATCGCATCTGATATCATCCATCATGGACACATAAAAGTAATCGAAGCGGCAGCAAAACATGGAGAAGTTACTGTTGGGCTGCTGACGGATGAGGCGATTGCTACATATAAAAGAATGCCCATATTAGATTATGAAACAAGAAAAAAAGTTTTCGAGAATTTTAAGCAGGTAAAAGAAGTCGTAAAGCAGGAGGAGTTATCCTATGCTAAAAATCTTAAAGCGCTAAAACCGAATTATGTTATTCATGGTGATGACTGGGCGACTGGTATCCAATCTCAAGTGAGAGCTGAGGTTATAGATATTTTAGCTTCTTACGGCGGAAAACTGATAGAGATTCCATATACTAAAGGAGTATCCGGAAGTGAGATAGACGAGCGATTACGTCCGATTTTAAATACACCGGATATCAGAAGAGCGAAGCTTAAAAAAATGTTAAAACTAAAACCATACGTACGAGCAGTTGAAGCGTCTAATGGGTTAAGCGGTTTGATCGTAGAACACGTAAAAGTAGAAAAAGAACTGCAGGTAAAAGAGTATGATGCCATGTGGGTTAGCAGCCTGTGTGATTCTACTTTTAAAGGGAAACCAGATATTGAGCTGGTTGATCTTACCAGCCGCATAAATACGATTAATGAGATTATGGAAGTGACTACAAAACCTATTATTCTGGATGGTGATACAGGCGGAAAGATAGAACATTTTGTTTATACAGTAAAAACATTAGAACGTTTGGGAGTCTCAGCCATAATTATTGAAGATAAGACGGGGTTGAAGCAAAATTCTTTATTTGGAACTGATGCAGTGCAGGTGCTGGATGATCCTCATGAGTTTGCAAAGAAGATCAATGCAGGAAAACAGTCACAGATAACCAGAGATTTCATGATTATTGCCCGGTTAGAGAGTCTGATTGCCGGAAGGAGTATTGAAGACGCATTATGCAGAGCTAAAATCTATATTGAAGAAGGTGGAGCGGACGGTATTATGATCCATAGCAGGGAGAAAGATGGAAGTGAAATCAAGGGATTTTTAGACCGTTTCCGTGAAAGCTATCCCGAAATACCAGTTGTTTTGGTTCCGACCTCCTATAATCATTTCACAGAGGAAGAACTTTGCGATATGGGGGCTAATATTATTATTCATGCCAATCATTTACTTAGGAGCGCATATCCTGCGATGCTGAAAACTGCCACTAAGATTTTAGAGTGTGGCAGAAGCAAAGAAGTAGATGATGAAATTATGTCAATTAAGGAAGTTTTGGCATTAATACCGGAGGAGTTATAAAGATGATTGATACAAAAGCATTTTACGATTATATGTTAAAAAAGGAATTGGATTTTTTTGCAGGTGTACCAGATTCGCTGTTACAGAATCTATGTGCCTGTATAAAGGAAAATAGCACTGAGGATCATAATATTATTGCAGCTAATGAAGGAAATGCCATAGGATTGGCATGTGGGTATCATATTGCTACTGGCAGATTTGGTGTAGTTTATATGCAGAATTCAGGTCTGGGGAATACGGTTAATCCTCTTTTGTCCCTTGCTGATGAGGATGTGTATCGGATTCCTATGTTATTGATCATAGGCTGGCGGGGAGAACCTGGTGTAAAAGATGAACCTCAGCATGTAACTCAGGGAAAGCTTACGATACCGTTGTTGGAAACAATGGGAATTAATTATCAAATATTGGATGAAAATTATGAAACACAATTAAATGATTGCTGTTCGTATATGAAAAAAACCGGAAAACCAACTGCGCTCATTGTTAAGAAAGGAAGCTTCTTTAACTATGAAACCGAAAAAGCAAAAGAGCAGTTTCAACTCAAGCGTGAGGCGGCGTTGGAGATAATTATTGATAATATTGAAAAGGATTCTTTTGTTGTGTCTACAACTGGAAAAACATCCAGGGAAATATTTGAGATACGGGAAAGAAGGAGAGAGGATCATAGCCGCGATTTTCTTACAGTAGGTTCTATGGGGCATACATCTTCTATTGCATTAGGAATGTCAATCGGCACAAAAAAGGATATTTATTGTATTGATGGTGACGGCTCGTTTATTATGCATATGGGGGGATTGGGAATTGCAGCACAAAATGCACAGAACAATTTTAAATATATTTTGATCAACAATGGAGCCCATGAATCCGTGGGGGGACAACCTACAGTGGGATTTGAAATAGATATCAGAAAAATCCTACAGGCTATGGGCTTTGACTCAGTAAAGGAAGTAAGTGATGCCTGTAAAATAGAAGAAGCAATCAAAGAAATGAAGGGAAGAGATGCATTAATTATTTCTGTAAGCCAAGGCTCCAGAGGCGATTTAGGGCGACCGACTGTGTCGCCGGAACAAAACAAGAAGGACATGATGAATTTGCTGCTGGGAGGTAAATAGTGTATGAAGGCTCTGATTTTTAATTCTGGTTATGGCCGGCGTATGGGCCAATTCACAAAAAATAACCACAAGTCTATGGCGGTGTTATCCAACGGAGAAACCATATTTGAAAGGCAGTTAAGAATCCTGTGGGAATGTGGTGTTCAGGATTTTGTAATAACTACCGGATCATTTTCCGATCAGATAGAAACGATTTGCCAAAGGGAAGTGTATAAAGATTTTTCTTTTACTTTTGTAGAAAACAAGGATTATTCCAGCACCAATTATATCTATAGTATGTATCTGGCAAAAGATTATTTGGATGGGGATTTTTTAGTTTTGCACGGTGATCTTGTTTTTAACAAAAAATTAGTGAAGGCTGTTTTGACGGATCCTCGCAAAAATCTTGGACTGGTAAATAAAATGAAAGCTTTGCCGGATAAAGATTTTAAAGCAAGGTTAGACAAAGATATTATAAAAGAAGTATCAGTATCGATTTTTGATAAGAATTGTTATGCTTTTCAGGCATTATACAAGTTGGAGGAAAAGACCCTTAGGTTATGGATTCATAAAGTAGAAGAATATATTTCTAAAGGGAATGATCAGGTATATGCAGAAAATGCATTGAATGAGATAATGGAAGAAATTGGTATAAATGCATTTTATTATGATAAAGATTATGCAGATGAAATAGATACTTTAGATGATTTAGTGCGTGTGTCAAAGGAAATCCGCCAGTTTGATTTTGATGAGCAGCCCATATTTATAGGGGATGAACATTTTGAGGAAATTGCAAAATTTTTTGAATTTTATAATATTAAGAAGCCCATGCTGGTCTGTGGTTCAAGCTTTGAAAAACTATATATTAATAAGCATATAAAGTCTCTTAAATATGAATATGTTATTTTCAATGAGTTCAGCCCAAATCCAAAGTATGAGGAAGTGGAGCGGGGAGTAACGTTATTTAAAAAAGAAAATTGTGATGGGATTCTTGCTGTTGGGGGTGGAAGTGCAATCGATACGGCTAAGAATATAAAATTGTTCTCAGTTCTTAATACAGAAAAAGTCTATTTGAATCAGTCTTATAAATATTCGCCCATAAAAATGTTAGCGATACCTACAACCGCAGGGTCAGGCAGTGAAGCGACTCGATTTAGCGTGCTATACTATAAAGAAGAAAAACAATCGATTGCACATGATTGTATTGTGCCTGACGGTGTTCTTTTATTCCCGCAATTGCTTGAAACTTTACCATTATATCAAAAAAAATGTACCATGATGGATGCTTTGTGCCAATGTATTGAGGCAATTTGGTCTGTGAATTCGAATGAATTATGTTGTGGTTATGCTGCCAAAGGAGCAAAACTAATATTAAAGAATTATAAACCATATATTATGGGTGAAGATTGTGCAAATGAACAAATTATGCTGGGTGCTTACTTTAGTGGTAAGGCAATTAATATTTCGCAAACTACAGCTGCTCATGCCATGAGTTATAAATTATCATCGATATATGATATACCTCATGGACATGCTGTGGCATTATGTCTTTCTGTTGTTTGGGATTATATGTATAGAGCCGTTAAAGATAATGATAACCAGATTGGGTTGCTCCATAAATTTAAAACCATAGCGGAAATTTTCAATCAAAATGAAGTAGAGGGTGCGATTGAGTATTTCAATAATATGTTGAGAGAGTTAGAATTGTTTATTCCGTTTACGTGTAATAATAAAATGCTTGAATGTATAGTGAAATCAGTGAATCCCACCAGATTGGCGAATAATCCTATAGAATTAAATGAAGAAACGATACGAGATTTGTACTCGACTTTACTTGGGCATAAGAGTGGAATGTGTTAAATGAATTATGGTAATATATAATAATTATAAGACCTAAGTAGTTTAAGAAGAGAAAGGAACTAAGATGAAAAAAGTAATAACCTACGGAACCTATGATTTACTTCATTATGGTCATGTAAATATGCTGCAGAAGGCGAAAGAGCAGGGCGATTATCTGATTGTTGCGCTTTCAACAGATGAGTTCAACTGGAACATGAAGCAGAAAAAGTGTTATTTTCCTTACAATGAAAGAAAAAGGCTGCTAGAGGCTATTCGTTATGTTGACCTTGTAATTCCGGAGAATTCCTGGGAGCAGAAGATAGAAGATGTGAAAGAATTTAAAGTGGATACATTTGTAATCGGGGATGACTGGACGGGTAAGTTTAATTTCTTAAAGGAATATTGTGAGGTTATCTATTTACCCAGGACGCCGGAGATTTCTACTACTCAGATAAAGAAAGATTTAAATAAAAGGGATTGAATTTACGTTCTCAAAATACCAGACAGCCCGTGTCCATAATACTTTCAGAGGAATGCTACCGCAACTGACGAGGAAAGTATTATGGATACGGGCTGTCGTCCGCCTTGATACACCCCCTAAATTAGCCCCCTCCTCTTTTTATTTGTTGACACCCTATATACCGATTGGTATAATGACAAAAAGGAGTGGATTATGGATAATAAAGCAACCATCTTAAAATGTGCACTGGATTTATTCTATGCAAAGGGATACGATGGCGCCGGGGTCCAGGAAATCGCCGATGCAGCGGGGATTACCAAGCCCACATTGTATCACTATTTTGGCAGCAAGAAAGGCCTTTTGGAACAAGTACTGGCCGTTCATTATACAATATTAGAAGAGCAGATTGACCAGGTGATACAGCAGAAAAGGCAGGTGCCGGGAATGTTGTATGAAATTGCGCGGGCATTTTTTGATTTTGGATTTCAGAACAGGAAATCCTATCTTTTGATGCTTGCGTTATTTTATTCCGGTCGGGAGAGTGAAGGATTTAATACAGTATATCCTTTGATTCAGCGGTTTTACAACAAGATTGTTGGGGTTTTTGACAACGCCGCCGATGAATTGGGGAATATGAACGGCCGGGAGAAGGATTTTGCAATTGGGTTTATCGGGATTTTAGACCATCATCTGATGTTGATGAATCAGAATCTGGGAGATGATGAAGTAACCGCCATATCAAATGAGCAGACTTATCAAATCGTACACCAGTTTATGTATGGCATCTATTCATAGGGCACTCTTGGAGTTTCCGAGAGTACTCTTAAACAGGAGGGTTTAATTATTATGGGAAAATGGTATGAAGAAGCAGTATTTTACCATATGTATCCGATCGGAATGTCGGGAGCACCACGGCAGAATACGGAAAACGGGGTAACCCACCGTTTCCGGGAACTGAATGAATGGCTGGGGCATATTGCTGATATTGGGGGGAGTGCTATTTATATTGGTCCCCTTTTTGAATCCACCAGTCATGGATATGATACGAAAGATTATAAGTTGGTAGACCGCCGCTTGGGAGATAATGAGGATTTTAAGAAATTTGTGGCAAAAGCTCATCAATTGGGAATCAAGGTGGTGGTAGACGGGGTGTTTAATCACACTGGAAGAGAGTTCTTTGCTTTTCAGGATATTCAAAGAAACCGGCAGAATTCCCCGTACTGTAAGTGGTATAAAGGAATCTGGTTTGATGGAAATAACCCTTATAATGACGGGTTTGGCTACGAAGCGTGGCGAGATTGTTATGAGCTGGTGAACCTTAATCTGTATGAGACCGAGGTAAGGGAGTATCTGTTGGACGTGATTCGTTTTTGGATAGAAGAATTTGATGCTGACGGTATTCGTTTAGACTGTGCTGACTGCCTGGACTTTTCTTTGATGGAAGAGATGCGAAGAAGATGTGACTCATGGAAGGAAGATTTCTGGCTGATGGGGGAGGTAATCCACGGAGATTACTCAAGATACATAGGTGATGGGTATCATATGCTGCATAGTGTGACAAACTATGAATTACACAAAGGATTATATTCAGGACATAATGACCATAATTATTTTGAAATTGCCCATACCATTCGCCGGCAATTTGACGAGAATGGAGGGATCTACCGGGGGATGAAATTGTATTCCTTTGTGGATAATCATGATGTAGATCGTCTGGCAAGTAAATTGCTTGTATTTGGGCATACATTTCCAATCTATACCCTGATGTATATGCTGCCGGGAATTCCGTCTGTTTATTATGGTTCGGAGTGGGGTATTGAGGGGCAAAAAGAAGGGCCGAATGATGACTTCATGCGGCCGGCTGTTAACCTGGAAGAAGTGCTGGCAGACAATCCGCATCCCGACTTAATGGCGTGGATCCGGACGCTGGGTAAGATTCGTAAAGAAAATCCGGTATCCATCTATGGAAAGTACCGGGAATTATATTTAACCAACCGACAGTATGCATTTGCCCGGCTGACCGAGGAAGAGGCGGTAATCGTGGCAGTCAATAATGACGAACAAAATGCAGGCATCCATGTGTCGGTTCCATTTGCAGGAAAGTGTTATCAGGATGCAGTTACAAAGGAAATATACCCCGAAGAATCCGGGCAGATTAAAATCGATTTAGAGGTAAATGGCTGCGTGGTTCTGGTGGCAATGACGGAAGGAGAACAGGTATGAAGGCAATGCACTTTGGGGAGTTGGACCAACATTTGTTTGGCCAGGGAACACATTATGAAATCTATCAAAAATTAGGTGCCCACCCGGGGAAAAAAGGCAGAAAAGAAGGTGTCTGCTTTGCAGTTTGGGCGCCTAATGCAGCCGAAGTATCGGTGATCGGGGAATTTAACAGCTGGGTAGAAGATGCCGATCCGATGGAGAAGGTAGGACCGGTTGGTGTCTATGAAATATTTGTACCGGAAGCCAAACCTGGTGATCTATACAAGTTTTATATTACGACTAAAAAGGGAGAAGGATTATATAAAGCAGATCCTTATGCCGGCTGGGCGGAGATGCGCCCGGGAACAGCATCGCGGGTAGCACCGGTTTCCCGGTTTAAATGGACCGATGAGGCATGGCTTGCAAAACGGCAGGAATTTACCCCGGCGTCGTCGGCGATGTCAGTATATGAGGTTCATCCGGGTTCCTGGATGCGCCATCTATATAGTGAAGACAATAAAGAAGGTTTTTATAATTACAAGGAATTCGCGGGAAGATTAGTTAAATATGTAAAAGAGATGGGGTATACCCATGTGGAGCTGATGGGGATTGCCGAGCATCCATTTGACGGCTCCTGGGGATACCAGGTGACAGGGTATTATGCACCAACTTCCAGATACGGAACGCCGGATGATTTCCGTTACCTGATCAATTATCTGCATAAGAATAAAATCGGTGTCATTCTGGACTGGGTACCGGCGCATTTTCCCAAGGATGCCCATGGCCTGGCGGAATTTGACGGAGCAGCGATATATGAACACGCTGATCCCAGGCAGGGTGAACATCCGGACTGGGGAACCAAGATCTTCAACTATGGCAAAAGTGAAGTGAAGAACTTTTTAATCGGTAATGCCTTATACTGGGTGGAAGAGTTCCATGTGGACGGACTTCGTGTAGATGCAGTGGCATCGATGTTATATCTGGATTATGGAAAAGAGTATGGCCAGTGGATTGCCAATAAATTTGGCGGGAATGAGAATCTGGAAGCAATTGAGTTCTTTAAGCATCTTAACACGGTGGTTCAGGGGCGGAATAAAGGGGCTGTTATGATCGCGGAAGAGTCCACGGCATGGCCCAAGGTAACCAGTAAGGTAGAAGATGGAGGGTTGGGTTTTTCACTGAAGTGGAATATGGGATGGATGCATGATTTCCTGGAATATATGAAGTTGGATCCCTATTTTAGAAAGTACAACCACTATAAGATGACCTTTTCCATGACCTATGCATACAGTGAAAACTATGTCCTGGTGCTTTCTCATGATGAAGTGGTTCATCTGAAATGTTCGATGATCAATAAAATGCCGGGGTTATATGACAGTAAATTTGAGAACCTGAAAGCCGGATATGGATATATGTTTGGGCATCCGGGGAAAAAGCTGTTGTTTATGGGCCAGGACTTTGGACAGCTTCAGGAGTGGAGTGAAGAGCGGGAAATTGATTGGTTTTTGCTGGGGGAAGAAAAGCACCGCCGGCTTAAGGATTTTGTCAGTGAACTTTTAAAGATTTATAAAAAATATCCGGCTGCATATGCGGGGGACATGAATCCGGAATTATTCCAATGGATTAATGCAGATGACGGTGAGCGAAGTATCTTTAGTTTTGTCAGGAAGTCGCCTACGGGTAGGAACAATCTGCTCTTTGTATGTAATTATACTCCTTTGGAGAGAGAAAATTATCGGGTGGGAGTGCCTAAGAAAAAGAAGTATAAGCTGCTTTTGAACAGTGCGGATCCGGTTTATGGTGGTGGACATGCGATTGGCAAAGTCGAGTATCAGGCATCTTCTAAGGCGTGTGATGATCAGAAGTATTCGATTGGGTTTAGATTGCCGCCGCTTAGTGTGACGGTGTTTTGCTTCTGAGAAGGGGGATTAGGGAATAAGATGGTGTGTTATGGCTGGCGGACGCGGCCAAAGGGCATGGGATAGCTTCCGTAAACGCGGCAACGCTCTGGCGGACTAACCATTAACTACGACCAACAACGCTCCGGAGAGCCGTCGCGCTGGGTCTGCGTAAATGGTGGATTCCGCCGCCGCTAAAACCGCCGCCAAATGTTTACGTAAGCTATCCCATACCCTTTGGCCGCTGGTTTTTCAAGTGATTTACCTAAAGAGAGGTAACTGTGTATGAGAAATAATAAGTTTAAAACGGCTGTGATACAATTGGATTCCCGGGTTGATGAGGGTGAAAATCTTGCTCAGGTACAGAAGTATCTGTCAGAGGCGGCTGCGGAAGGGATTCGGTTGGCAGTTCTGCCGGAAACAGCAGATTATATTGGGAAGGAACTAAAGGAGCATGCGAAAGAAGTACCAGGGGAGATTGGTGAGTTTTTTTCTGGGGAGGCTAAGAAGTATGGTATTTATCTTCATGGCGGCAGTATAACTATGAAGAATCCTGGGGGGAATCCTTATAATACCAGTTTGTTGTATTTGCCGGATGGGGGTCTTTTGGGTAAATACAGCAAGCTGCACATGTTTGATGTGGATATTGCCGATGGATTGTCACAAAGTGAATCGAGAAATGTTTGTCCGGGCAATGAAATTGTCTTAATGCAGACCAGGCTGGCAGTATTTGGCTTGGGCATCTGTTATGACTTGCGTTTTCCGGAGCTGTTCAGGGTGATGGCTGATCAGGGAGCTGAAGTGTTGATTTTGCCAGCTAACTTTACCAATACAACGGGAGCGGCACATTGGGAAACGCTGCTGCGGGCCCGGGCGATTGAGAACACCTGTTATGTGATTGCCTGTGGTCAATGCGGGGAGAAGGAAGCGTTTACGGCGTATGGGCATTCTATGGTGATAAGCCCCTGGGGAGAAGTGCTGGCAGATGCAGGGACTAGTCCGGGATATGTAGTTGCGGAGATTGATCTTGATTATCTGGCAGACGTGCGAAAAAGGATTCCTTCGCTGCGAAATAGCCGAAAGGATATGTATCATCTGGAGGGAAAACATCTGCATATCTATAAAGAATGTGAATAAAAATTTAATTTTCCTCTTGAATTTGGATAAAAAGTGGAAGTTTTCATATATCACCTAATTAATCCTGGGTTTTGTGAAATGTATGTTCGAAAACACCCGTCAGATTGCTGCTATGCGGTCTGGCGGGTTTCTTATGTACATAATGACTGTGGTCCTGCGATATAAATTCGTTAGTGTTTTCATGTGTATAAACTCTGGAATAGGACAAAAAATTATATGTAACATGTCATTTCTCTTAATTGGAAAAAGGCATGAGTAATGATAATCTATACACATCAGGAAGCTAGTGTGCTGACACGTTGATATTAATTAAGGAGGATAACAATGAGGAAAAGAGTAACCAAATGGATCAGTATTATGATGGCGGCTGTTATGGCGGGCGGAATGCTTACAGGATGCGAGAGCAGCAGTGACAGCTCAGGTGAGAGGGCGGAAGCAGGAGGTAATGAGGATAAAGAAATTGTTTTCTGGCATATTGGTACGGATGAGCCCGACATTTCTGTTTTTGAGAATGCAGTGGAGGAATTCAATAAAAACACCGATTCGGGATATACCATTAAGAATGTAGCGGTGGAACCGGATGCATATAAAGAAAAATTGATTATTGCAATGAGTTCGGGAGAGTGCCCGGATATATATACCAACTGGTCAGGAGGACCAATGAACGAATATGTTGAGGCCGGATTTGCTCAGCCGCTGGATCAATTATATGAAAAAAGCAGCTGGAGGGATAAGATATTGGATGCAACGCTTGCACAGGGTAAGTATAACGATAAGTTATATGGTGTTGGCATGTTAAATGTTGCGGTATCCGGAATCTTTTATAACAAAGATATTTTTGCAGAATATGACCTGGAAGTACCGAAAACGATTTCTGAACTGGAAGCGGTATGCGATATCTTAGCAGAAAAAGGGAAAATCCCATTCGCCCTGGCAAATGCTCCGAAATGGACCGGTTCCATGTATTTCATGAATCTTGCTACCAGAAAAGGTGGGTTAGAACCTTTCAATAATGCGGTCGCAGGAACGGGAAGTTTTGAAGATGAATGCTTTATCTATGCCGGTGAAAAGATTCAGGAGTGGGTAAATAAAGGATATTTCCCGGAAGGTGTTAACAGTTTAAGTGAAGGCGACGGACAGTCAAAGCAGATGTTCTATACCGAAGAGGCAGCTATGAAAGTGATTGGTTCATGGGATGCAGGAAGCTATAAAGCGGATGATGAGGAGTTCTATAACAAGGTTGGCTGGTTTTCATTCCCTGGCGTAGACGAATCTGATGTGGATTCTTCCATTATGATCGGTACCAGTGGTGATCAGTTTATTAGTTTTAACTGTGAAGGGGAAAAGCTGGAGGCAGCATTTGGATTATTGGAATACTATTTTACAGATGATTATACCCAGTACATGGCCGATGTAGGTAAAATTCCGCCGGTAAAGGGTGCGGATACCATGATAAAAGAAGACTTAATAAAAGATATTGTGGCAAAAGTGGAAGAGGCTTCAGCGACACAGCTGTGGTATGATCAATATTTGCCGCCGACGGTATCACAGGTGCATTTGGACACTTGTCAGGAGTTATTTGGACTTACGATGACACCGGAGGAGGCCGCGAAGCAGTTCCAGGCGGCGATGGAATCGTATATTAAAGAATAAAAGGAAAATTCAAGGAGCAAAAGGTCTGCCAGAATGAGCGGGGCAGCCTTCAATTATATGGAGGATAGTATGTTAGACGTTCAAAGATTTGATAAAACGCGGGAAAGATTTGCGGCGCTTTGGGAGAATGAAATTGTTGATCGATGCTGTATTAGTGTGTTTGGGATGGATGAAGCGGCAAATGTAGAGTTTATGACGCCGCCCAGTGATGATATGGATCCGAGATATTTTCTTACTGATCCGGAGATGATTCGAAAGCGGCATATGAAACGGTTTGAAAAGACGTATTTTGCCGGGGATGCATTTCCACTGGTGAATTTGAATATGGGACCTTCCGGGCATGCCGGTTATGTTAAAGGGGTGAAGGTGGATTATACAGATACTATGTGGTATCACACGATTATGGAAGATGAACTGGACCCGGAGAAGATTGTGTTGGATGAGGATAGTTATTTATATCGGCAGACCTTTAATGCAGCTAAATATCTGTGTGAGGAGGGAAATGGAGAATACCTGGTATCTATGCCGGATAACAGCGGAAATATCGATGTGCTGGGAAGTGAGCGCGGGGCTGCAAAACTTCTGATGGATTTGATTTCAGAAGAGGAAACAGTGAAAAAGTGTCTGCGGCGGATTCAGGAGATTTGGGAAACGAGTACCGCGAAGATATATGAATATCTAAAGTCTTACAATTATGGCGGAAGTTGTATTGGGTGGCTGAATACATGGGCGCCCGGATTTCATAATCAGATGCAGAGTGATATGTCGGTGATGTTTTCTAATGATTATTATGAAACTTACATACGTGAAGAGTTGGAGAAGCAGGCGGCATTTGTGGATTATGCGTTGTATCACTTTGATGGGATAGAACAAATACGGCATCTGGATACTCTGCTGTCGATTAAAAGACTGCGGATGATCCAATGGACAAGTGTGGTAGGACAGCCTTCACCGCTTAATTATATCCCGGTGCTACAGAGAATCCAAAAAGCTGGAAAAGGGCTGCTGCTGCTGCTGAAACCACAGGAGGTAGAGTCGATGCTTGAAAATCTTTCATCCAGAGGGTTGTATATCTGTACTACAGTAGTGGATAAAGAAGAGGCGGATGCAATGGTGAAGCTGGCAAAGCGGCTTACCAGAGAATAGAAACATGGAGATATATTACCAGGAGAAAGGTAAGATAACATGAAAATAAAAAAACAAATAACTCTGGCAAAGTCCAGGGACAAGGAGACGATTTGGGTAGCGGCAATCTTCTTGGTACCGGTATTTATTATTTTGACTATTTTTATTTTCTACCCGGTTATAGAAACGTTCATCACCAGTCTTTATAAATGGAACGGCATTTCTTCGGAAAAAACATTTATCGGAGCAGATAACTGGAAGGTGCTGTTTGGAGATAAGAGTTTCTGGAAAGCATTTCGTAATAATATAGTTTTGGTGGTTTTTGCAATTGTAATTCAGATTCCTGTTTCCCTTGCGCTGGCGGTGTTCTTGAATTTTACAGGAAAAAAGGGAACTATCTTTAAAATCGGCTGGTTTATTCCGATGCTGATGTCTTCAGTTGCCGTTGGCTTTTTATTTACTTATATTCTGGCGACTAATGGCGGGGTTATCAGCTCTGTCTCTCAGCTGTTGGGAGGGGGCAAAATTGATTTGCTGGGACATCCCCGCAGAGCGCTGTTGGCGGTAATGGCGGTTGTGAGCTGGCAGAGTATCCCATTTTACATGGTATTTTTCCTGGCTTCTTTTTCCGGGATATCGGAAGATGTGTTTGACGCGGCCAGGATTGACGGATCAACAAGGGGGCAGTATTTTTGGAAAATTGCGCTGCCGCTATTGAAACCGGCAGTTAGTAAAGCATTTGTCTTGTCTTTGGTGGGATCGCTTAAATACTTTGACCTGATTTATGTTATGACAAACGGAGGACCGGGAGATGCGACGGAATTAATGGCAACTTATATGTACAAGCATTCGTTTGTCAAATTTAACATGGGCTATGGGTCCGCAGTTGCAGCGGGAATGTTTCTGCTGATTACTGTGATGTCTCTTGCGGCGATGAAACTAACAGCGGGAAAGGAGGAGTGCTGATGGATTATTATAAAAAACAGAAAACAAAACGGATTATGACATGGAACATTGCCGTCATCCTCGCGGTGGGATGGCTAGTCGTATCAATTCTTCCCTTTGCATATATGGTTCTTAATTCCTTTAAAGGTCGGTTTGAAATTATGACAAGCGGTGTTTTTACCCTGCCCGAATCATGGTATCCCGCTAATTATATTGAAGTGCTGACTGGGGGATTCTGGAGGTATTTTCTAAACAGTGTCATTGTATTGGCAGTATCGCTTATCATCCTATTGATGTTATCGGCGGCCGCCTCTTATCCGCTGGCAAGATTCCGGTTTCGTTTTTCGGGGATTCTTTTCAGTATCATTGTTGCATGTATGTCGATACCTATCCATATCACTCTGATACCAATCTTTAAAATGACCACGCGGATTGGATTATATGATACTATATGGGCGCTGATAGGGCCTTATGTCGCTTTTGGATTACCGATTTCAGTGTTTATCCTAACCGGTTTTATGAAAGGAATTCCCCGGGAAATGGAAGAAGCGGCAGTAATAGATGGATGTAATAAGATACAGGTATTCTTCAGGATCATACTTCCCATGTGCAAGCCGGGCCTGGCTACGCTGGCCATTTATAATGGGGTAAATATGTGGAATGAATTTTCCTTTGCATATACCCTGACCCAGGAAAAAACAAACCGGACACTGCCGCTTTCCATCTGGGAGTTTAAGGGGCAGTATACGATGAATACGCCGATGATATTGGCCGTATTGACGCTGACAGTGGTTCCTATGGTTCTTTTATTTGTCTTTACAAAGGATAAATTAATCGAAGGAATGGCAGCAGGAGCAGTTAAAGGATGAGCGTATCCAGAAAAGGACAGGTAATAATCAGAAATGAATAGAAAGAGGTGACATATGGATTATAAAAACAGCACCCTTTCCACAGCAGAAAGGGTAAATGATTTATTGGCGCAGATGACTCTGAAGGAAAAAGCCGCCCAACTTGGTTCGTACTGGGTTTACCAGCTTAATGACGGGAAAAAGCTGTCGCGCAAAGCAGCCGAAGGATATCTCAGAGATGGAATCGGACAGATTACCAGAGTATCCGGAGGAAGCAGTATGAAACCGGAGGAGGCAGCTGCTTTTGCCAATGAAGTCCAGCATTTTATGGTAGAAGAAACACGTTTGGGGATTCCGGCGCTTATTCATGAAGAAGCGTGCAGCGGCTTCACGGCAATAGGGGCGACAGCATTTCCCCAGGCGATTGGTGTGGCTTCTGCCTTTGAACCCGAGTTAAACGGTAAGATCGCTGAGGTGATCCGCAGACAGATGCGGGCCGTTGGAGCACATCAGGCGCTTGCGCCGGTACTTGATATCACTCGTGATCCCAGATGGGGAAGGACAGAAGAAACGTATGGCGAAGATCCGTATCTGGTAAGTCAGATGGGTATTTCTTATATCAGGGGTCTGCAGCACGATTTGGATGAGAACGGTATTTTGGCTACGGGAAAACACTTTGTTGGGTATGGATGCCCGGAAGGCGGGATGAACTGGGCGCCTGCGCACATCGGTCAAAGAGAACTGCGGGAAGTATATCTGGCACCTTTTGAGGCGGCGGTCAAAGAAGCCTGTCTGGGATCTGTTATGAACGGATATCATGAATTAGACGGAATTCCCTGCGGGGCATCCAAAGAATTGCTGACAGACATATTAAAACGGCAGTGGGGCTTTGATGGAATTGTTGTATCGGATTACTTTGCGATAAACCAGCTGTTTGAATATCATCATATGGCGGAAAATAAAGTAGAAGCAGCAAAGATGGCATTGGAGGCAGGGCTGGATGTGGAATTGCCCAATGTTGATTGTTTTGGAGAACCGCTGATTCAGGGTATTGAAGCAGGTGACATCTCGGAAACACTTGTAGATCACTGCGTGAAAAAAGTACTGGAACTTAAATTCCGCCTGGGATTATTTGAACATCCCTATGTTGATACCAAAGCTGTGCAGCAGCAATTTGATACCAAAAGTGACCGCCAGCTGTCTTATGAAGCAGCGGTAAAATCCATGGTATTACTGAAAAATGAAGGGCAGATGCTGCCTTTGTCAAAAGATATAGAATCTGTGGCAGTGATTGGCCCATGTGCAGATAACATTCGTCATTTAATCGGTGATTATACTTATCAGGGACAGATTGAAGGCTTGATCGAGCTGAATGAACTAAAGACTAGTGAAATGAATCAGCCGATTCCGGAAAATATCTGCATTGAAGAAAATATTGTGGCAATGGACAGTATTCTGCAAGCCATAAGAGATACGGTTTCAGAACATACAAAGGTTTATTTTGCACAGGGATGCGATATAAAAGGCAATGATGATTCACAGCTTGAGGAGGCTGTTCAGACAGCAAAAAAGGCGCAGGCAGTAATCCTGTGCGTGGGGGATTTAAGCGGCATCACCTTAAAATGTACCACGGGTGAGTCGGTAGACCGGGCCGAGTTGTCCCTCCCCGGCCTTCAGGGTGAGTTAATCCGCAGAGTATATGAGACAGGGGCCCCCGTAGTACTTGTGCTGACAAATGGAAGGCCTTATGCAATAGAATGGGAGGATGGGCATGTTGCGGCTATTTTAGAAGCATGGTTTCCGGGAGAAGAGGGGGCCAGGGCAATTGCTGATACGTTGTTTGGAAAGGTGGCTCCGGGAGGTAAGCTTCCCATCACATTTCCCCGGACATCCGGTCAGATACCTGCTTTTTACATGCATAAAAAATCCGGAGGAAGATCCCACTGGAGAGGGGACTATGACGATTTCCCCGCATCTGCGCTATATCCCTTTGGTTATGGTTTAAGCTATACACAGTATCAGTACAGCAATTTTATGATCAGTAATTACAATCCCGTAATCGGTGAAATTATAGAAGTATCTGTCCAGGTGAAGAATGTGGGAGATTATGAGGGGGATGAAATTATTCAGCTGTACATCAGGGATACGGCTGCCAGCGTTACCAGGCCGGTGAAAGAATTAAAAGGATTTAAAAGGGTCCATCTTGCCCGGGACGAGAGCAGCAAAATTACCTTTTCACTTTCTACTGTACAGCTTGGTTTTTATGGGGTTGATCTTAAGTATCAGGTGGAGCCGGGCACGATAGAAGTTATGGCAGGTGCATCCTCCGATGATATCCGATGCTTCGATATAATTACCATGCATGGTAACCGGATGTATCTGGAAACAGAGAAAAAATTTACTACACCGGTTGTTGTTACAGCGGTATAAGGATTTGCTATAATATCAGTAGGGTTATGACTCTGCTGATATTATAGATTGATGCACATTCAGGCGTGAGGAAGGTGCAGGGAGGTTCTACATGAGAAAATGGATTAAGCAGTTCCAGATGATGACACTGGATCGAAAGATTAAATTGTTATTGACCATGGGAATCATTATTAGTGCAAGTATCGTATTGACTATATCAACCATATCATCAATATCTTCAATAACGACAAAATCAAAAAGTATGGTTAAGACCAATGTTGAAACTGTATCAAAGAGCCTGGATTCAATTATTCGGAATTATTATAATATTACTCTTTCTTTAATTCCGGATGAAGATATACAGTTGTATTTAAAAAAGAATACCGGGGATCGGAAGTATGATGCTGCCCGGGAAAGTAGCATGAACAGTTTGTCCAAGGTGATGTTCCAACAGGAAGATATTAATTTTATTGCCCTGCATAAATCTGAAAAAGAATATATTTATCGGGGGCAGGGAATCACAAAGAGTAAATTTGTGCAGATGTATGCATCAGATTTAGACAACAGTATTCCATGGGGAAGAGGACATCTGCGAATTAGCTATGACGATGCGTATTTCGGGGAAAGCAATTATACCATATCGCTCTATCAGCCGGTTTATGATATGTATAAGCTTGGGACTTCCATCGGATATTTATGCATTAATCTTAATGAAGATGCATTTGGTTTTCTGAATAATCAGGTGCTGGGAGATTCTAAATTCGATATGTATCTGACAGATAAAAGCGGAAATGTTATTTTCTGTGAAAATAAAGAGCTTTTAGGAACCAGTCTGGAATTTAAACGGCCTATAATTGGGAGCAGCGGCAGCTTTTCGGATGCCCGAAAGCTGCATCTCTATCAGAAAATTGACAGCAGTGACCTTTATGTGATGGGTACCATTGATAATTTTACGATGGTGAAAGACAGCTTTATTACGATGCTCTTGCTGATCGTTACGGTTATGGTTATCGTTGGAATTGCTCTGATCATGGTTTCAAAGGTGGTCAAGATGTATTATGAGCCAATGGAGAACTTAGTAGTTAAGATGGATCAGGTATCCCGGGGAAATCTGGATATTCGGATGGATGAAATCCATTCAGGAGCAGATTTTGCAACCATCAGCAGAGGGTTTAACCATATGATGGAGGAAATAAACCAGCTTATGGAGCAGGTAAAATTAGAACAGCACCAGATTGAACAGATAAAATTCAATGCCCTGCAGTCTCAGATAAAACCTCACTTTCTATACAACACTTTGGACTGCATCCACTGGCAGGCAGCAACAGAAGGAAATAAGGAGATTTCTGTTTTGGTTAAGGCATTGGCAAACTATTACAGGGCCTGCTTAAGCAAGGGAAAAGATGTCATTACTTTGGGAGAAGAGCTGGAACATATAAAAAGTTATCTCATTATCCAGAATATCCGTTATGAAAATATTTTGGAGAGTAAATTTTGCATTGGTGAGGAATACTTGAATGTAAAAATTCCCAAAATGACACTGCAGCCATTAATTGAAAATGCTATCTACCACGGGATGAAGATAAAGTCAGGAAAGAAAGGTATAGTTGTACTGAATGTGGCAGAAGATCATGACATGATCATCTTAAGTGTCATTGATAACGGACATGGAATGAGTGAAGCGGAAATAAATGAAATGAACCGTTCCATTTCTGAATATGACGAGAATTTTGGGTACGGTATCCGCAATGTGAATAAAAGGCTGGAACTTCTTTTTGGCGAACAGTATGGGCTGCATTATGTAATCAACAGTGAAGGCGGGATAACAGTCAATATCCGGCTGCCGAAGCCTTATCAAAAGAATGGAAAGTGAGATGAGGATAATTTGTATCAGGTTCTGATAGTAGATGATGAGAAAATCATTCGAATGGGCATGAAAAGAGTGATTATCTGGGAGCAGGCCGGTGTGGCTCAGGTCTTTACGGCGGAAAGTGCAGAACAGGCTCTGCAGCTTTTGAAGGAGGAAGTAATTCATATTTTGATCACGGATATTGAAATGTCATGTATGAACGGACTGGATTTGATCAAACAGGTCAATGAACGGTATCCGGCCATTCGGATTATTGTCGTGACCGGATATGATGAATTTGAGTATGCACATAAATGTTTGAAGATGCAGGTGGAGGATTTTCTTTTAAAGCCTGTGGATGAAGAACATATGACAGAAATTATCAAAAGGCAGACGGAGAGTCTAAAGACAGAGCAAAAGCAGCAAAAACTTGCTCGTGTCATACGAAGAGTCATTGGGAGCAATGAACAGATTCAGTTGAACCAAATCATGTGTGAATTATTAAAGGATCAGAAAACAGCAATATCTGCGGCAAAAAAAGTATGTGAAACTTATCAGTATAATTTGCAGCAGGTGATGCAGGCTGCTGTACTGGTACCTCGGGGGGCGGTCTATGAAAAAACGGAAGAGGAGAAATACCTTTCCCTTGCCATCAGAGATTTCTGCAATAACAATATCGATTTGCGGGAACGGGGTGTTACTTTTCTGGATGGGGGGGAGCGGATTGTAATTGCATATTTTCTGAATGGAAAAAATGATAGTATTTCATTTCAGATCGAAGAACTGATCCAATTACTGCGTGACGAGTTTGATATATCCCAGAAGATTGTTTTGGGAAGCGTTGTGACCGGATTTGCCCAGCTTAGGATTTCTTATAATGATGCCCTTCTTTTATTGGAGAATGAGCAACAAGATTATCAAAATATTATTCAGGATAGACAAAGGCAGGACAGTAATCAAATCTTCAGAGAGGTTTTTGAGGAGATAAAAAATATCATTGCAGTCAATCAGGGAGATCCGGAAAAAATCATGCATGCATTTGCCGCCTTTAGCAAGATGACGGAGTCCTATAACCTGCCGACAGAGCATATCAGGCGCTGTTGTTTTGAACTGGCCATGTCTGTATATTACACTCACATCGCTAATCACGGCGAGATCAAGAGTGATATCGTGCGTGCTTATACGGAAATGATCGTTTCAGCGCAGGCAGAAGAAACACTGGAAGAAACAAGAACATTTATAGAAAGAATGCATCACAAGGAAGAAGAGAACATCCCTGCGCTGGTGAAGCAGGCCCAGAGTTATATCCGGAACCATTTAGCAGAGAATTTGTCGGTAACCGGGATTGCCCAGATGTTGTATCTGACGCCATCCTATTTTTCCAGATTGTTTAATAAAGCGGTCCATGAAGGGTGTAATGATTACATTGTCCGCCAGCGGATGGAGAATGCCCAGTATCTGTTGGAATCCACAAGCCTGAAAACCGGTGAAATTGCTTTGATCGTAGGGTATCAGGATAAAAATTATTTTTCCCTTGCCTTTAAAAAATACAGTGGGGTATCTCCTACGGCATATCGGGAAAAAGCCAGGATCATCAACGAGGAACTACACTAGGAGCCTGGGACAAAAAGTCCCGCCACCATCTTTGCACCGCCTGTTTCCGCCCATTTCACGGGTTTTTCGGTTAAATACTGCCCAGTATTCGTCCTCAAAACCCGTAAAATGGACGAAAACAATCGGCACAAATCT
>Ga0153922_1000087_pt1 | contig 35960 bp, 32 predicted proteins | sample TSNJ006MetaG_FD_104723 | JGI IMG/M metagenome (GOLD analysis project Ga0153922, IMG submission 104723) | Attine ant fungus gardens microbial communities from New Jersey, USA - TSNJ006 MetaG | ecosystem: Host-associated > Fungi > Mycelium > Unclassified | place: USA: New Jersey, Brendon T. Byrne... | reverse complement strand
CGTACAACCCGGACGCCGAAGACCACCAGGGGATCGGCGCACACAGCGATTACGAATGCTTCACATTGCTCAAGCCCACCGCGGCCGGCCTCGAGGTGCTCAACGGCGCCGGCGAGTGGATCGGTCACGCCAATGTCGGGTTCTTCCTACAGAACTATGCTCACGTGGTCCGGACCGACGATCGCGACGCCGCCGAGCAGGCAGCCGCCGTCCTGATCGGCGACCAGTGGGACTTCAGCGAACACGACAGTTGACGATTAGCGAAGCCAATGTTCCCAAACCCGTTCGCAAGACACATAAAAACGGCCCCCGGAGAGTCCTCCGAGGGCCGTTTGGCCTGGTCAAGGCCACTTTTTAGTAGCCCTGGAACGGTTCTGGTCGAACAAATCGTGGCCAGAGAAACAGAATAATACGTCTGCGGCTCGTGTGAATGCTGAGCGATGGGCGCCCGCGCCGCCACGACGGAGGATCACTAACCGCCTGCGAGCTGAAGTAGTTGAGCACTACGCGCGTGGCATGCGCAGCCGGCGCGTGGCAGCCACGTTGGTGCTAGGACGTACCACCGTACTGGAGATTTTGAAGGTCGCTGGGGTCGAGGTCCGGCCGCACGGGCGAAAGTACTGGGCCGCTTTGGTTCGGCTAACACAGCACCGCGTTCGGTCGGTCGCGCCCTCGCCCGCTACGGCCGCACAATGGTTCCACCTAAGCGCCTTCGTTTTCGGTTGGGTCTCTTGTCCTTTGAAGTCGAGTCGGCCGGTTCAAATCGGCAAACGAACCGTTCGCGGTATTCGCGTGGCCGCGAGGCGACCTCACAGGGATCGGTGCGGCCATTGGAGATACGTCACTGTGACGCTTCTTTGGCGTCTCAGCCCTGCCAGGTGGCACCTTGCCCCACTTTGTACGGGTGGCCCATAGCTCACCACGAGGTTGCTGCCGCGCGGAGCTTAGTTGGAGTCACGAAGAAGGGCGACGTCCGAAACCAATCGAAGGTGGTCGGCCATCGCGCGGGAAGCCTCCCGTGCGTTCTGACGCCGCACCGCTTCGGCGATCCGTCGATGACCCTTGAGCGAGGCCCGCGGCCGGTCTTCCTGCGACAACGACTCGATCCGCGTTTCCCTTATGAGACCGGAGATCTCATGCATCAGCTTCGCAAGGAGCGACGAGTGCGCCGCCGCGGTGATCGCCTCATGGAACATCTCGTCGCCGACAACGCCGCGATCGCCGGCCTCGATCTCCGACTCCATCGTCGCAATCGCCTTATCGATCGCCGCCATGTCGGCGTCGCTGCGTCGCGTGGCGGCCAAGCTCGCCAGTTTCACCTCCAAGGCTTCCCGGGCGTCGATGATCTCGGGAATTCGGTCCGCGTGTTCGCGCAGCGCCTCGACAGCGCGCTCCTCGGTGGGACGGCGGACGAGAATGGCGCCATCGCCATGCCGCACCGACACCACGCCCTGCACTTCCAGCGCGACCAGCGCCTGACTCAATGAGGCCCGGCTCACACCGAGCTGTGCCGCGAGATCCCGCTCGGCCGGCAGGCGATCACCGGGAGTCATTTCGTTGTCGGCGATGTACGCGCATAGTTGCTCGACGATCACTTCGTACAGCCGGGGCCGGGTTACAGGCCTAAGTTGCTCAACCACTCGCTCACCTACTCTCTAGTCCAGCATACCGGGACGTCGTGCGGTAGGGATGGTCACATCGCGTATTGACAGTGATTTGGTTCACTGATTTACTGACTAGGCCAATGATCCACTAGGGCACTTCTCGAAGTGGGGTTCTGTGCCACCCGGGTCACGGCGGCAACGTCATTACCCGAGGGCAACCGGAATCGAGATTCACCATGACGATCAGCCAAGATCCTCCGCGAATAAGCGGCAGTGACACCGACACCCGCGTGGCAGAGCCGCTGCGCTTGACCAAAGGACAGCGCCGCGCGTTCTGGGGATCGTTCGGCGGCTGGGCCATGGACGGTTTCAACTGGACCGTCTTCGGGCTTGTGCTTGCCCCCACGATGGTGGCGCTGCTGCCGCGCGCGGGCATCGAGCCCACCACCGCGAATATCGGCTGGTACGGGCAGATCAGCGCCGCGATATTTCTGCTCGGGTGGGGCTGCTCGGCGATTTGGGGGCCGATCGCCGACCGCTTTGGGCGCAAGCCAGCCATGACCGCCTCCATCGTCATGTACGGGGTCTTCACCGCACTGGCCGGCACCGCAACCAACGTGTGGGAGTGGAACGGTTACCGCTTCTTGACCGCCATCGGCGTCGGCGGCGAATGGGCCATGGCTGGCACGTTGTTGGCCGAAGTACTACCCGAGCGGGTACGGGCCCGGTTCGGCGGTGCCATGCACTCCGCCGCCTACGTCGGCGTGCTCGCGGTATCCGCGCTGTATCTAGTGGCCGGTCCGCAACTCGGCTGGCGCGGCATGTTCCTTATCGGCGGACTGCCCGCGTTCGCCGTGTTCGTCATCCGCCGAATGACCCCCGAACCGGAACGTTGGCAGCAGCGCGCCGACGAGGCACGGCAACGCTCGTTCTGGCAACCCGTCATCGATATCCTCACCCCGCCGTACCGAGCGCGCACCATCGGCAACCTGCTGCTCCTGGCGGTGTGTGTCATCGGCCTGTGGGCTGGATCGACCTACGTCCCAACGGCGATGACCACCCTTGCCAAGCATGGCGGCTACAGCCACGACGCCACCGTTCGGCTGGCCGGTATCTCCGCCATGACCGTCGCCGCTTTCACAATCGCCGGCTGCTTCCTCGTTCCGCGCATTGCCAACCGATTCGGACGCAGAGCCACGTTGGCCGGTTTGTTCGGGCTGATGATCATCGGCGCCGTCGGCACCTACGGCGTCGCCTATCCGCTGCAGTCGATCGTGGCCATGTTTGTGTTCCTCCCGATTCTGGGACTCGGCGGGGCAAACTTCGCTGTCTTTACCATCTGGCTGCCTGAGCAATACCCCACCCGAATGCGCGCTACCGCCTTCGCCTTCACAACCACGTTTTCCCGCTGGTTCGCCGCCGCCGGCACCTTCCTCATCGGCTACGGCATTCATGCCACGGGATCGCTGGCCATCCCGATCAGCCTCACGGCGGTCGTGTTCTTGCTAGGCATCGCGATGGTCAGGCTAGCGCCCGAGACGCGCGGTCAGGCATTGCCCGACTGAGCGCCCTGACGGTTCAACCCGGAGGCGTTCGACGGCGACCATCCCACATCGAGTCGTACAAGCCATTCCTTGACATGACAGATCGTGCATGCGATGCTTGAATTGGCTAGTCCACTAGGACAATAGGTCACTAGGCCGGAGGTGCTCATGACATCAACAGTCCCGTCAACGCGGTCTCTCGCCGCCGAGGACACCGGACCCCTGAATGGTCTGGTGGTTGTCGACCTCACCCGTGCTCTAGCGGGACCACATGCGGCGATGATGCTGGGCGACCTCGGCGCCGAGGTGATCAAGGTTGAGAAGCCGCACCGTGGCGACGACACCCGAGGATGGGGCCCGCCCTTCGTCGATCCGGCCGATGGCGACCGCGAGTCCACCTATTTCCTGTGTGCGAATCGGAACAAGAGATCCGTAACCCTCGATCTGAAGGACGACGCCGGTAAGGAGGCCCTGGAGGCCCTAATTCGCCAGGCCGACGTGCTCATGGAAAACTTCCGGCCCGGCGTCCTGGACCGGCTCGGCTTCACCCAGCAGCGCCTGGCCGAGATCAACCCGCGCCTGATCGTGTTGTCGATCAGCGGCTTCGGTCACGACGGCCCCGAAGCCGGGCGTCCAGGCTACGACCAGATCGCCCAGGGCGAAGCTGGGCTGATGTCGGTAACGGGCTCGTCCCCAAGCGACCTTCAGTGCGTCGGGGTGCCGATCGCCGACCTGCTGGCCGGCATGTACGGCGCCTTCGGAGTCCTGGCAGCCCTCCACGAGCGTGAGCGAAGCGGACGCGGCCAAGTCATCCGGGCGTCGCTGCTCGCCGCCGTCGTTGGTGTGCACGCGTTTCAGGGCACGAACTGGACGGTGGCGGGCCAGGTCGGCGAGGCGAACGGAAATAGCCATCCGTCCATCTGCCCGTACGGGTTGTTCGACACCGCCGACGGTGCCGTGGAGCTCGCCGTCGGCAGCGAGGGGCTATGGAAGCGCTTCTGTGCCGGCTTCGGTCTGGATCCGGCCGCCCCTGGGATGGCGACTAACCCGGACCGGGTGGCCAACTACAAGCGAGTCAATGAACTCATCCAAGAAGCCTTCGCGCTTTACTCGACCGACGAGCTGCTGGCCGTTCTGGATCGAATTGGCGTGCCAGCCGGGCGAATTCGCAACATCCGAGAGGTCTACGAATGGGAGCAGACGCGCTCTCAGGGCCTTCTCATCGAGGTGGACCACGACACATTGGGGACCATCACGTTGCCCGGCCCCCCACTGCGGTTCTTCGACGCAAACGGAACCGAGCACACCCGTCGCCGGCACACTGCCCCACCGCTGCTCGGCGGAGACAATCACCTCATCACGGCGTTGCAGGCGGATCACCGATGACCAGACTCGGCGCCCACGAGTTGATCGACGTTCTTGTCGACGAGGGTTCTTGGACCTCATGGGACGGCGTCTTGGCGGACCCTGCCGCCAGCGCCGAGTATGCCGAGCAGCTGGCACGCGCACGGGCCAGGACCGGACTTGACGAAGCGGTGATCACCGGAGCCGCGAACATTCGCGGCCGCCGCATCGCAATGCTGGTGTGCGACTTCGGCTTTCTCGGTGGCTCGATCGGAATCGGGGCCAGCGACCGGCTGGCCGCGGCCGTTCGCCGGGCGACCGCAGAGAAAGTGCCGCTGCTCGCCCTGCCCACTTCTGGGGGAACCCGCATGCAGGAAGGGACAACCGCGTTCCTGCAAATGGTCAAGACCACAGCCGCCGTCGTCGACCACAAGTCGGCACACCTACCGTATTTGGTGTATCTGCGCGACCCGACCACAGGAGGCCTGTTCGCTTCGTGGGGTTCACTGGGACACCTCACATTCGCCGAACCCGGCGCTCTTGTCGGCTTCCTCGGGCCCCGCGTGTACGAATCGCTGTACGGCGAACCGTTTCCCGCCGGTGTGCAGACCGCTGAGAACCTGTACGCCTGCGGACTGATCGACGCCGTTACCCCGGTACACGAACTCGGCGACGTGGTGGACCGCACGCTGAACATTGTTACTCGCTCGCCATGCGCCACCACCCAGCCCGCGCCTGCGATTAGGCCTCCAGCCGATATACCTGCGTGGCAGTCGGTGATCGCCTCGCGCCGCCCGGACCGACCGGGCGTTCGCCAGCTGCTGCACGATGCCGCCGAGGATGTCTTGAAGTTGAACGGGACTGGCCAAGGTGAGAACGACCCCGGACTGCTCTTGGCGCTCACCCGATTCGGTGACATGCCATGCGTGCTGCTCGGACAGGACCGGCACAGCCAAACGCCCGAGGCGCCCCTCGGACCTGGGGCCCTCCGACAGGCCCGCCGTGGCATGCGGTTGGCCGCGGGGCTCACCCTCCCACTGGTCACCTTGATTGACACCGCCGGGGCTGCGCTGTCCAAGCAAGCCGAGGAAGGTGGACTGGCCGGAGAGATCGCAGGGTGCATCGCCGATATGGTCGCACTCGAAGTGCCCACCATCTCTGTACTTCTCGGACAAGGCACTGGCGGTGGAGCACTGGCACTGCTGCCAGCCGACCGGATCCTGGCCGCGCAACACGGGTGGCTCTCCCCGCTGCCACCCGAAGGCGCCAGCGCGATTCTCCACCACGACACCAGCCACGCTCCTGCCATGGCGGCCAAACAAGGAATACGATCCTCGGAACTGCTCGCACACGGCATCGTCGACCGCGTCATCCCCGAATTCCCCGACGCCGCCGAAGAACCCGAGTCGTTCTGCCTCCGCGTCGGCGCCGTCCTTCGCCACGAATTGGCCGCACTCGGCGATGCCGACGCCAGCCAAAGACTGACCGAACGTGCGCAACGCTTCGACCGGATCGGCCAACCCGATCCCGTTCTGGCACAAGCGGGATAGAGAGCTTCTGTGCGGAGCGAGCATATGGCAATCAGAGCCCAGCGACGGCTGGTCGACTACTACCGCACCAGGGCGGCCCGGATGCTGCCTGAACCCTCGACCGCTGCATGGGACTGGCAGCTCCACGGGTCTTGCCGCGGAGGCGACACGTCAATTTTCTTTCCCAGTTCGGGATCTCGAGGCGGCGGAACGGAAGCACGCGCAAAAGCGGTGTGCGAGAAATGCCCGGTCATCAGGCAATGCCGCCAGTACGCAATCGATGCCGCTGAACCATACGGGATTTGGGGCGGCCTGACCCCTCTTGAGAGAGCCCTGTTGACTCCACACACTCAACTGACCGGGCAGACCCGACCCGGCGCGACCACCGCCGATCCACGCCAAAACCCATGCACCGTCGTGGCGGAGCGCTCTGCTACTAGTTAAGAAACCACTCAACCAATCGCACCAGAGCCGCTTCGCCCTTCGCTAGGCTCACTTCTGATTGCTGCCGATCTTGATTCCACGCATTGTCGACAATCACGCTCCGAAGATGTCGAACACCTATAAGTTGCAACCAAAAGTCCAAATAGGTTGTCTGGTGATCGAATCGCAGCGGAATAGGAGTGCCCTCGAGGAAACGTGAACCGCGCGTGCAAACCACGACTGCTTTTTCCACGTTCAAGAGAGGGTCGTACTGTTTGCCGTCGTAGGCAAACAGATAGTTTCGCTGCGCTACGAGATCAATCAACTGTTTGAGCTTGTAAGGCAGGCCAAAGTTCCACATTGGAGTTCCTAAGACGATTCGATCGGCGTCGTGAAAGCGTTGGATCAACGATTGAATACGCTCCCATACGTTGGACTCTGCCTCGGTCATCGTTTCGTGCTTCACTGCTTTGTACTTCGCTCCAATTGCCTCGTGGTCGAACTCCGGGAGCCGTTCATGCCAGACGTTCAATGTATCCACAACTATCGAGGTGTTGTCGGATTTGCACGCGTCGATGAATGATTTGGTGAGGGTGATCGAATCGGAAGATTCACCTCTTGGTGACGACTGAATTTCGAGAATTTTCACTAGGTTCCTCCGGGTCGTCCTTCTTGGACGGCGCTGTCGATGACACTGGGCCACCGAAACCTTCGGGTATAGTGGACCAGTGAGCCAGTGGCCTAGTCAATAGGCTATCACCGCGGCGGACGGCGCCGCCGCCACGACGCGGTAATGGTGGTCACACTGCAGAAAGAGGGACCGGCAATGTCCGACCTAGACCCGCGGACCACGGCTGACTACTGGAACGCTTATCTCGGCTCCGTCCAGACCGACAGTGATGCGCTGCACTGCCGGATCACGAATTGACCCCCACAGGAAGAGGATCGGGCATGCTCCGACGAAGCTTCATATCAGCCCTGGCCGTCGCAGGCGTCATCGCCGTGGCGGATGCGCCCACCGCGTGCAGCGCCCCGCCGAGGACCAGACCGAAAACCGGACCGCCCCCGAAGGTCAAGAATGTCGTGCTGGTCCACGGCGCCTACGCGGACGGATCGTCCTGGGCAGATGTCATCCCCTACTTACAGGCACGGGGCATGAACGTGGCCTCGGTCCAAAATCCGCTGCGCACCCTCGACGAGGACGTCCAGTTCGCCCAGCGCACGCTCGCACTGATGGACGGCCCGACCGTGCTCGTCGGGCATTCCTACTCCGGAATGATCGTGACGCAGGCCGGTGCCGATCCGAAGGTCACCGCCCTGGTGTACATCGCCGCCCGCGCGCCGGATGCCGGCGAGGACTACACCGCGCTGGCCAAGAAGTTTCCGACACCCCCAGCCAGCAGTGGCCTGATCACGGCGCCGGACGGCTACGCCCAGCTGAGCGAGGAGGCGTTCCTGCAGGACTTCGCCCAAGACGTCGACCCCATCCGGGCCAAAACGCTCTACGCCGTCCAGGGCCGCATCTCAGGCGAACTGTTCAGCGGCAAAGTGACACAGGCAGCCTGGCGCACCAAACCGTCGTTTTACGCGGTGTCCAAAAATGACCGCACCATCGACCCCGACCTCGAACGGTTCATGGCCAAGCGGATGAACGCCGACACGATCGAGCTGGACGCTAGCCATTTGTCTATCGTCTCCAAAGCCAACGAGGTCGCCGACCTCATCCTGCAGGCCGCAGAAGCATAGCCAAGCAAGCGCCCGCGTGAGTCCAAAGGTGGCCGGCGAGCGAATCGGGCACGCAAACGCTGGGTTCTTCCTCCAGACCCACGCCCAGGTACTCAAGAACGACGATCGCGACGCGGCTGAGCAGGCTGCGTCGTTACTCATCGGGGACTGGGACGCCGAACCAGACGATGAGCAAGGCTAACATTCACAAATACGTTCACAAGCCCCATGAAAATGACCCCCGAAGGAAGCGTTAGACCCTGGCTGCTGGGATGGCGCTGGGATGAGATTTGCGGCCACAGCTAACTAGTTCTGGAGCGGCCGACTGAACTACGGAAATGTGGAATCTGACGACGCGAAACATCGTGAAACGACAGCGTATACACCAAGAGGGCCTTCGACGCCGGTGAGCCGCAACCCTGGCAAGACCCACAAGGTCACCGGCACCCTCAAGCAGGGCATCTCCAGCGAGAACGCCAAGAAGATCACCAAGCTCATCCGCGACGACGGCCCCAAGACTGTCAAGACGCAGATCCGGGGCGACGAGGTCCGCGTCAGCAGCAAGAAACGCGACGACCTGCAGGCCGTCCTCGACGTCGCCCTCCAGTTCGTCAACTACCGCTGAGCACCGTCCAGACTGGGGCCGCCCGCTACAGAATCCGCACGTTATGTAAAGATCGTGCACTGGCATCGACGCCAGCAAGGAGTCATAGCAAACCGATGAGCCCGAGCAATCCCTGGCGCCACCCACCCGGCGTGCCCCGCTGCGAAAAGCCCCGCGCAGAAGGACGGTTCTACCTCCCGGGTGGCCGCCGCATCGGTTACGCGGAATACGGCGACCCGAACGGACCCGTCGTGATGTGGTGTCATGGCACCCCTGGAGGCCGCCGCCAGCTGCCACTGGTCGGCCGGCGCGCAGCAGAGAAGCTTGGCCTGCGCGTCGTCATGATCGAGCGGCCAGGGTCCGGACTGTCCGATCCGCACCCCTACGACAGCGTCTCCGACTTCGCCGCCGACATGGCGCATGTGGCCGACGCGCTGGGCGCCGAACGCCTCGGCGTGGTCGGCCTGTCCGGTGGCGGCCCGTACGCGCTGTCCTGCGCGGGAACTGCGGCGCTCGCCGACCGCGTCGTGGCCGTGGCCGTCCTGGGTGGCGTCACCCCATCCGTCGGCCCCGACGCCACCGCGAGCGGCGCGATCAAGCTGGCCCGCCAGTTGGCCCCGGTCTCCTCGGGTCTGCGTGAGCCCTTCGCCTGGATAACGGCCGGACTGCTGTTTCCGATCATCCCGTTGGCGCATTACGCCTATCAGGGCCTGACCCGCGTCATGCCCGAAGGTGACCAACGCGTATTCGCCGATCCGGAGATCGAGGCGATGTTCGTCGACGACATCATATGCGCGCTCGCCGGCAAGGTGCCGCTGCAAGCCGTGATCGACGACGCCCGACTCTTCGGGCGCGACTGGGGTTTTCGACTGGCGGACGTCAAGGTCCCCGTGCGATGGTGGCACGGCGACGCCGACTCCATCATCGCGTTCGACGACGCCCAGAAGGCCGCCAAGCTACTGCCCGACGCGGAGCTCATCCTGATGCCCGACGAGAGCCATCTCGGCGGCTTCGCTGAGGCCGGCGAAGTCCTGGGCTTCATCCGCGCATTCCTGTGATCTACAAAAAGCACGCGGACCTGCGGAGATGCTGAATTTGACGACGCGAAACGACGTGAAACAACGCGAAATGACCTGCGGGGACGCAAAAGGCCTTGATGGCATCAACACGCCGCAGCAGGTCGGGCCGTCCGCCATTTCGCCCATGCCCCTGCCCCGCGGAGACGTCAGGCGGATTTTGTCGGAGTTCAAACTCGGTGGGCACCGTTCCAACGTGGGCTCGGATGAAGCGCGGCCGGATCGTTTTCGTGCTTTGAGCCTCACGCGGCGTCTGGTCCGGGCTCGTCCTCAGCCTGGCCGGCGGATCTGCCGTCGGTTACGGTCGGCGACTTGTCGATAGCGCTCGCCCAAGCCGTCGGTATCCCTGGCAGCGGTTGCGGCGATCGTCTGCTCGGCGGCCAGCCCAGGATCGATGATCGCGGCAGCGCCAGTCACGTATGTCGCCTTGAGGCCCTGCATGAATGGTGCGTCCACCTCGCAGATTTGCGTCGCCAACTCGACCGTCCGATCTAGCAGCCGAGCGTGTGAAACAACCTCAGTGACCAGACCCACCGTTTCGGCCCGGGCAGCATCGATGACCTCGCCGGTCATCGACAGCCGGCGGGCCATCCCGACCCCGACGGTGTGGGGCAGTCGCGCGGTCATGCCTGCACCGGGCAGGATGCCCACTCGGGCATGAGTGTCAGCGAATACTGCTTGATCGGACGCCACGAGGAAGTCGCACCCGAGCGCCATCTCCATGCCGCCGGTAACCGCTGCCCCGTTGATCGCCCCCAGCACGGGCTTCCTCAGCTGGGCGACCTTGGTAATGCAGTTTTCGGCATGAAGCCGTTCGAAATAGGCAGCTTCGTCTCGCTCGGCCTGCTTGAGATCGAGGCCCGCACAGAACGCCGGATCGGCACCTGTCAGTACCACAGCGCGCACGGCAGCGTCGCGATCAGCATCCATCAACGCGGTGTGCAAGGCGCTGATCAAATCGGTGTTCAATGCGTTTCGCACCTCGGGACGGTTCATCGTCAACACCCGGACCGCGCCGTGGTCCTCACGCAAAACGAGCTGCTGGTTCACGACATCTACGCTGCGACCCTTGGCAATTCGCTGTCACTCACGCGGGGCCCGCACAATTCCCTAGGTCCACGCGAGCTCGACCTTTTGCCAGCCGTTCAGCAGCGCCGTCGGGTTGCGCTCCAGTGGGCCGGCTAGCTCGAGCCGGTCGAGGTAACGCAATAACCCACCAACCGCCGTGCGCACCTCCTGACCGGCGAGGTGCGCACCTAGACAGAAGTGAATGCCGTGTCCGAACGCCAGGTTCTTGCCAGGGGGCCGGGCGATCAGGAAGCGATCGGGATCATCGAAGCGGCGCGGATCTCGGTTGGCCGCAGCCATGTGCAACGCGATGATGGCGCCCTTGGGGATTGGCGTGCCGGCGATCTCGTTGTCTTCGGTCGCCTCGCGAAAGGCGAACTGGATCGGGGAGGTCAATCGGTTGGCTTCGTCAACGGCATTGGGCAACAGGCTGGGATCATCGATCAACAACTTGAGCTGATCGGGTTGGGAGAGTAGCTCGACGACGGTGTTGCCAATCAGATTCGTCGACGTCTCGTTGCCTGCCACCATGATGGTGATGGCCACCATCAACGTTTCGACATTGCTCAGCGACTCGTTGTCGATCGCCGCGACCATGGCACTGACTAGATCGTTTTTGGGCTGTGCGCGACGTGCCTCGATGAGTGGCACGAAGTATGTGCTGAACTCCTTGATCGTGGCCAACATCAACTCGTTGCGCTCGGCGGGGCTGCTGAACACAGCGCCTGCGGCGGCGGCGAACGCGTCCGACCAGCGCTTGGCCTGGCTGTAATGGCTGCGCTCGATGCCTAGGATGTGGCAGATCATTTCGACGGGCAGCGGCACGGCGAGGCGCTCCACCACGTCGAAGGCGGGTTGGTCCTCGATTCCGGCCAAACAGCGCTCGACGATCTCCTCGATCGCGATCGCCATCTCCCTGATGCGCGGCGGCGTGAATCCCCTGCCGACGATGCGGCGCATCCGGGTGTGCTGCGGTGGGTCGGCTGCGGCGATCGTCTTGGCTGAAGCCATCTCGGCCATGTCAACAGGGATGCCCGCGGCCAACGCAAGCAGTCGGTCGAGTACCTCTGGTTTCATCTCGTCGTCGGGCGGCGCGGCGCCCTCATAGGGATTGGGTCGCGACGAGAACTGCTGCGGGTTCGACTGCACGGCCTTGACATCGTCGAACCGCGACACCACCCAGATGTCTGAGCTCGTGCGGTAGACGGGAAATCGCTCCCGCAACTCGGCGAGGACCTGCGGGAGCTGGTCTCGTGGTCCGGGCTTGAACGGGTCGAATAGCAATTCCGTACCACCTACGGTCATCGGCGCCCCTGCCGTTTCGTGAAGGCGAACACCTTGCTGTACAGCCGCTTTCCCAGCGGGAAATCTGTCATTCGTAGCCTCAGTCCCAAAACCGGTACAGCGTGCGGGCATTGAGCTCGACGATCTTGCGAGCCTCATCGTCCGGCACATCGACGAGGTGCTCGGCGAGCAGCTTGCGGGTGTGCGGCCAGTTGGAATCCGAGTGAGGATAGTCGCTTTCGAACATAATGTTGTCGATCCCGATGCGGTGGCGTTGCTCGATGCCCGACTGGTCGGAGATGAAACAGCCATAAATGTGTTCCCTGAACAACTCGGAGGGAAGTTTGTCCGCGTTGACGTTGCACCAGTACTTGTGCCGGCCCCATGAGTAGTCGATGCGTTCCAGCAGGTAAGGCATCCAGCCGATGCCGCCCTCGGAAAGGGCGACCTTGAGGTTGGGGAACTTGTAGAACACGTCGGACATCAGCAGGTCGACGGTTGTGATCATCGAGTTCAGCCCGAACAGCGCGATGCTGATGAACATATCGCCGTCCGGCGCGAGCCCCTGTGGCATGCCGCCGGAGCCGAAGTGCATCGACAACGGAAGTTCGGCTTCCTCGCAGACGCGCAGGATCGGATCCCAGTGGTCGGTGTGATACGACGGCAGACCGAGCTTGTGAGGCGCCTCGACGAATGAGATGGACTTCGCGCCCTTGTCGACCGTCCGCTCGATCTCGGCCACCGACGCCTCGACGTCCCAGAACGGGACCATCATCAACGGGATCTGACGCTCGGGGGCATAGGCGCACCACTCGTCGAGGATGAAGTCGTTGTAGGCGCTGATGCACAGCTTCGCAAAGTCCTTGTCCTCGGCGGCGTAAAACGTGCTGCCGGCGAAGCCGCCGAAGTTCGGGAAGCACAGTTGAGCCCACGTGCCCTCGATGTCCATGTCCTTGATGCGGTCCTCGATGTCGTGGCAGCCGGGCAGCATGTCGTCATAGCTGCGCGGGTCCATCCCGAAGTCCCGTGGATGCTTGCCTGCCACGGCATTCAGGGCAAAGTTGCCGGACTGCTTGCCTTCGTACAGCCAGGTGTCGTTCCCATCGGGGAGCTTCACGATGCGCGGCGCCACGTCCGCGTACTTCGTGGGCACGCGGTCAAGCCAAACGCGGGGGTGTTCGATGACGTGGTCGTCAACGGAGATGATTCTTGCGTCGTCGGGAAGCATGTGATCTCTCTCTGAAAGGCATCTATGCTCAACAGTAGAATGCTACATGCGTCACATGCAATGATCGGTTTCATATATGGAGTGAACCGCGCCGCAAAAAGTAACCATCATCGAGAGGCTCTGACATGGCCGACACCGACGTGTACGTGATCACCGGCGGCGCCGGAGGAATGGGTCTCGCCTGCGCCCGCGCGCTGGCAGATCGGGGGCACTTGATCCTTGTCGACGTAGATGAACTGCAACTCGAAGAAGCCCAGTCCATGCTCAGCGCAGACGGGGCGAGTGTCGAGACCCTGCAATGCGATGTGACGTCACCTGCCGACGTCGTCGCTGTCGCTGATCAAGTACGCGCCTCGGGACGTTTTCGGTGTCTCGTACACACGGTGGGAGTGTCCCCCGAAATGGCCGACGCCCGCACAGTGATAGAGGTGGACCTCGTCGGCAGCGTTCGCGTCACCGACGCGATGTTCCCCCTGGTCGAGCCAGGCTCCTCGGCGATCCTGTTCGGCTCGATCGCCGGCTACAGCGATGTGGACCCGGCCATCGAGACGTTGCTCTGTGATCCGCTGGCTGACGGCCTATTCACCGCAGTTGAGCAGGCCCTGGGCCAGCCGATAGACAGTGCGACAGCTTACGTGCTGGCCAAGCGGGGGGTGATGCGGCTAGCGGAACGCCTAGCCACGCCGTGGGGCGCCAAGGGTGGACGCGTCGTTGCGATCTCGCCGGGCCTGATCGACACCCCGATGGGTCGGCTGGAACTCGAGCGACAGCCCGTGATCCCAGTGATGATCGAGTTGACGCCCGTGAAACGACCTGAAGTCCCGCTGCCCGGCCGCCCTGAGGAAGTCGCCGCACTGGTCGGCTTCCTCGAATCCGACGCCGCGGCCTTCATCTCAGGATGCGACATCCGCGTCGACGGTGGTCTGGTCGGAGCGGCCAAGGACATGCTAGGAGGCGGTTGATGGCCACACTGCATCAAGAAGCACTCGACCCCGAAATTCGCGAAGCCGTCCGCGATCTGGCCGATTTCGTCTTCTCCACCGAGACCGTACCGATGATGCGGCAGAACGCCCCGTTCCCGCCCGTGCCGGCACCCGACATCGAACGTATCGACCTCACAACCGATCCCAACGGAGGGGTCGCGCTGACCGTGCTGCGTCCCCGCGGCGCTGCGGGTGACCTGCCGGCCCTGTATTGGATGCACGGCGGCGGGACGGTGATTGGAAACCGCTTTATGGATAACGCCCGCCTCAACGAGTGGTGCCGCTCGCTTTTCTGCGCCTGCATCAGCGTCGAATACCGGTTGGCACCGGAAGCGCCCTATCCGCTGCCGCTAGACGACTGTCACAACGGACTGCGGTACATCGTTGATCACGCGGCCGATTTGCGGCTGGACCCGCGCCGCATCGGGGTCGGCGGACGCAGCGCCGGTGGGTTACTGGCAGCCGCTCTCGGGCTGCGTTGGCGGGACCAGGGGCTCGATTCTCTGGCATTCGAATACCTCGAATACCCGATGCTCGATGACCGGATGATCACCCCGTCGAGCACGCTCGATGGCCTTCCAATGTGGAGTCGAGAGTCCAACGCATTCGGCTGGCGCAGCTATCTGGGCGAACGCTACGGAACAGACGATGTGCCGGCGGACGCGGTGCCCGCCAGGGCCGCCGAGCTGGCGGGCCTACCGCCGACGTTCATCAGCGTGGGCACTGCGGACTGCCTCCGAGATGAGTCGATCGATTTTGCCGCTCGCCTATGCCGGGCCGGCGTGTCGACGGAGCTGCACGTCTATGCCGGCGCGATCCACGGGTTCGACACGTTCGCCGACTGCGCCGTAGCCAAATGCGCCGCGCACGACAGTGTGGATTGGCTGGCGCGGCAGTTCCGCTGACGTGTCAGCGACGTGGACGACTGCGGGGCAGCCCCAGACGGTTCTCGACGATCAGACTGCGCAGCACTTCGCTGGAACCGCCGTAAATCGTTGTCGCGACCGCGCTGCGGAAATGGGCATCCAGCGCGCCGTCGACGGGCGCCTCCGGGTCGGTCCAATCCAGCATGCCCGCGGTTCCGGAGATATCCGCTGCAGTGGCGGACGCCCGCACATAGCTTTCCGGCCCGAATAGCGCCGACACCGGGCCCGGCTTGTCGCCTTCGGCATCCAGGAACGCCACCCGCAGGGCGAGCAGGTCGGCCACCTCGGCGTCCATCGCCACACGTGCCAGGCGTTCACGCACCAGGGGATCGTTGATGAGCGCGGTGCCGTCCGGGCCTGGATGAGTGCGGGCGAATTCGAGCGCATCGGCTGCCAACAATCCCGTCCGTGAGGCCGGCGCGACGTTCTGCTCGGCCTCCAACGCGGCCAGCATCACCGAAAAGCCCTGGTGCGCTTCGCCAACCCTGTTGGCGTCGGCGACCCGCACGTCGTTGTAGAACACAATGTTGGTGCGTTCATGGCCCATGGTGTGCACGGGCCGGATTTCGATACCAGATGAATCCAGCGGTACCAGCAGCATGGTCAGGCCCCGGGTACCGGCGGACCCTGGCGCCGAGCGGGTGAGCAGAAAGCAGTAGTCAGCGAGATGCGCGAACGTGGTGAAGATCTTCTGGCCGTTGACGATCCAATCGTCACCGTCACGCTCGGAGCGGGTCGCGCAGGCGAAGACATCAGATCCGCCCGCGGGTTCGGTGTAGCCGAGGCAGATGAGAAGCTCGCCAGCCGCAACTCCCGGCAGAATCCTGGCCTTCAGCTCTGATGAACCCGCGGCCCTGATCGCGTTGGCCGGCAGCATCGTCGTCCCGGGCCCGATCGTAGGTACGCCTCCCCGGCGCAGCGTATCCAGCAGCACGGCGGTCTCGAACTGATCGAGTCCGGCCCCACCCTCCTCCACCGGCCAGGCCGGGGCGATCCATCCGCGCTCCCCCAGCTTTCGCGTCAGCTCCCGGTCGGCACCGTCTCCGGTGCGTCGCTCATTTTCGATCACCTCGCGGGTGACATACCGCGCGACGAATTCTTCCGCGTCGCTGCGGATTTTGGCCCAGTTCGCGGGTTCGGTGAAGTCCATGGCTCAGTGACCTCCTGTGCTCACCGGGCCGAAGCGCCTGTCGGCGAGGGTGAGCAGTTCGCGCCGCGGATCGGCGAATGCGACCGCCCACGCTTTGGCGCGTCGGTAGTAGAGCTGGATGTCGTACTCCTCCATGAAGCCGTACCCGCCGTGGACGTGCAGGCTGTGTCCGGCTGCCTGATATGCGGTCTCGGCGGCGAATACGAAGGCCATCGAGGCCAACGCCGGCCCGTCGGGTCGCCCCGAATCCAACGCCCAACAGGCCTTTTGGATCAACAGCTGTGCCCCGTCCAACGCCGCGACCGCGTCGGCGAAGGGGTGAGCGACGGCCTGGTACATCGCGATGGGCTGCCCGAACGCGTGACGCACCTTCGCGTATTCAGAGCCGATGCGCACGGCCTCGGTGGCCAGCCCGATCAGTGCCGCTGCCCGCAGCACGCGGACCTCATCAAGAGCGTTGGCGAACATCGTCCGGGCCGAATCGCCCTCGGCCAGGCCACGGCGCTCACAGCCGTCGGGCCATCGGGCCAACGCCAACCCGCCGAAGTTGGGCCGCGGGGTTCGGGCCAGCCCGGCTGGCCGCGTCACATAAAGCAGAGAACTCCCCTCGACGGCCAAAACCCCATCCGCGATGGCCCCGTCGACGAGAAGTTGCTTCTCGACGGGGCCGGGTCCGGTGGCCAGCGACACGATGGTCGACCCGGTCAACACCGGGCCGATCAGCTCCTTCTCCCCCAGCCGACCCAGCAGCCGCGCCGCGGCCGCGGTCTCAGCGACGGGTATCGGAGCGAGCCGGCGACCCGCCTCCTCTGCCGCCAGCGCCAGATCGAGCAGACCCCCGCCCGCGCCGCCGCAATCCGACGCTACGCCGATCCCGAGCGCTTCCATCTCACTGAAGCGCCGCCACAACGACATGTCCAGCCCGGACGACTCAGCGATCCGCACGCGCGCCGGCGTCGCCTCCTTCCGGAACAGCGCTGCGAAAGTCTCGCGAACCGCGCGCTGCTCCTCGCTCAGCCGCAAATCCACACCGCGCTCCTCATCATGTCTGCCGCAGCGAGCACATTACTCGGAGCGTAGTCGCTACATGCAGAAGAGTAGGGTGTTGTTCTCTTCTCACGCACTCAATGTTACTGTCGGGTGCAATAGACACGGCCACACGGAGGAGGGCTCAATGGCACCGAGGTTGGGATTTCCGGTCTTCGACGGCGACAATCATCTATATGAGACGCGCGACGCGCTGACCAAGTTTCTACCGCCCGAGTACCGCGGCGCGATCCGATACGTCGAGGTCGACGGGCGCACCAAGATCGCCACGATGGGCCAGATCAGCGACTACATTCCCAACCCCACGTTCGACGTGGTCGCCGCGCCGGGTGCCCAGGAGGACTACTTCAGACACGGGAACCCCGAAGGCAAAACCCACCGCGAAATCCTCGGGAAACCGATCCGCTCGACCGACGCGTTCCGCGAACCGGCACCCCGACTTGCGCTCCTGGACGAACAAGGCGTCGACAAGTCGATGATGTATCCGACGCTGGCCAGCCTGGTCGAGGAACGTTTCCGCGACTATCCCGAAGCGACGCACACAATCATCCACGCCCTCAATCAATGGCTGCACGAGACGTGGTCATTCGACTACAAGGGTCGCATCTTCACCACGCCGATCATCACGTTGCCGATCGTCGAGAAGGCGATCGAAGAACTGAACTGGGTGGTGGCACATGGCGCACGCGCAGTGCTCATCCGGCCTGCACCCGTGCCCGGCCCCCGCGGCTCGCGGTCTTTCGCCCTTCCCGAGTTCGACCCGTTCTGGAAGCAGGTCACCGAGACCGATGTGCTGGTTGTCATGCACGCTTCCGACAGCGGCTACTCCAAGTACGCGAACGACTGGGAGGGCGCCGGCGAATTCCGGCCCTTCCAGCCGACGCCGTTCCGCTCTTACTACAGCCTGGCGCGCAACCCCGCCGAGGACGCGGTCGCCGCACTGGCCTGCCATGGTCTCCTAACCCGCTTCCCGGAGCTGCGCATCGCAATGGTGGAGAACGGGACAACCTGGCTGCCAAGGCTTTTACAGAACCTCGCGGACACGCGCAAGAAGATGCCGCAGCTCTATTCCGAGGACCCGTTAGAGGCGATCCAACGGTGCGTGTATTTCAATCCGTTCTGGGAGAAGAACGTCGCGGAGCTGGCGAAGCTGGTGGGAATCGACCATCTGTTTTTCGGCTCGGACTACCCGCACCCCGAAGGCCTGGCCGACCCGCTCAGCTACGCCGAACATCACGCCGAGCTGACTGAAGACGAGATGGCGATGGTGATGGGTGGCACCCTTTCCCAGATGATGCGGGCAGACGCCTGAGATGTCGACGGATCAGGGTGCCCCGTCCATCACATCATGGCCGGATGAGCCGCGTCGGATGGAGTTCAATCCCTACTCCGACAACTTCTTCGATAACCCGTACGAGACATACCGGTGGATGCGTGACGAAGCTCCCGTCTACTACAGCGAGAGATGGAGCTTCTACGCGCTAACGAGACACAAGGATGTCATCGCCGCGCACCGGGATTGGAAGACGTTCAGCAGTGCGTACGGGGTCACGCTGGATGCCCTCTCGCTGAGGCATCGGTTCGACACGAACATGATGATCATCATGGATCCGCCTGAGCACGACCGTCTGCGGACGCTGGTGCGCCAGGTGTTCACCCGGTCTGCGATCGCGAACCTGGAACCACTTGTGTCAGACGTAATCAGCTCCTACCTCGACGAGCTGAGGGGTAAGAGCGACTTCGACGTCGTGGCCGACTTCGCGGCATTGTTCCCGGTGGAGATCATCTCCTCGATGCTCGGCGTGCCCGCGGGCGAACGACAGCAGATCCGGTTGTGGACCGACGAGTTCCTGCACCGTGAGCCAGACAACCCCAACGCCACCGAGAGCGGCGTGGCGGCGTCGGCGATGATGCAGGACTACTTTTTGCAGCTGGCCCGTGAGAAGCGGCGCAGTCCCGACGATTTGATCATCAGCAGACTGGTCACCGCCGAGTGCGAAGACGACAGCGGAGTGACCCAACGGCTCACCGATGAAGACATCGCTACGTTCGCAGTGCTGATCGCCGCGGCGGGCAGCGAAACCGTGACGAAGCTGGTCGGCAACGGCGTCATTGACTTTCACCACCACCCCGACCAGTGGCAGATGGTGCTCGCCGATCTCGGGCTGATCCCGGGTGCGATCGAGGAGATGCTGCGGCTGCACCCGCCGTCGCAATATCAGGGGCGGTTCACCACTCGCGAGGTCATCCTCGACGGCGGAACCATTCCCGCGGGATCGCCGACTCTGCTGGTGACCGGCGCGGCGACCCGCGACCCGCAAGCCTACGAGCGGCCCGACGAATTCGACATTGCTCGCGGCGGTGCCACCACCCTGGCGTTCGGGTACGGCGCACACAGTTGCCTCGGCGCCTGGCTCGCTCGCCTCGAGAGCCGGGTGGCGTTTGCGCAGCTGCGGCAACGCTGGCCGCGTTTCGAGGTCGACATCGACGGGCTGCGCCGAGTCACAATGGCGAACGTGGCCGGGTATTCGCACATTCCCGTGCACATCGGCTGATAACTGTGGCGAACGTGGCCGCATACGGTGAGATCCCGGCCAGCGTCCCGGAGCTTCTTGCGCGGCGGCGGGCGGAGCCGGATGGCGAATTCCTGGTCACCGACGACGAACGGCTCAGCTTCGCCGACGCCGATGCAGCATCGCTTCAACTGGCGGACGCGTTGCTCGCCTCTGGCGTCGGGAAGGGCACCAGAGTGGGGATCTTGTTCCCCAATTGTGCCCAGTGGCTCATCTCGTGGCTCGCGGCGGCACGCATCGGAGCCTTGACGGTGCCGCTGTCGACGTTCGCGCCGGGGGCCGAACTCGCCCGGCTGCTGCGCCACACCGATACCCAGCTTGTGCTGATGGGCCGCTCGATCGCGGGCCGCGACCTCGTCGAACGCATGCAGGACGCACTGCCCGGCCTGGCGTCGAGCGGCCCGGCCATCGCGCTCGCCGACGCCCCATACCTGCGTCGGGTGTGCGTGTGGCCGTCTTGCGACCGACCATGGTCATCCGCATGGCCCAATTCCATGGAAACGGTTGCGCCGCTGACGAGCTCGGCGGAGCAAGAGGTCCGGCCGGCCGATGATCTGGTGGTCGTCACCACCTCGGGCACAACGGTGGCCCCGAAGTCGGTTGTGCATACCCATGGCGGCCTGGTGCGACACGCGTACATTTTGGCGCGCCATCGCGGCGTCACCGCGTCCGACCGCATCTATTCCCCGATGCCCTTCTTCTGGGTGGGCGGCCTGACGATGGTTGTGCTGCAGGCACTTTCAACCGGCGCAACGGTATTGACCCAGGATGTGTTCGAAGCGGGCAAGACACTCGGATTGCTCGAGCGTGAACGGGCCACGTTCGTCTCGTGCTGGGCACAGGCCAGCCAGGCCATGACCGACCACCCGGACTTCGCCACCCGCGACCTGTCGTCCATTCGGGGCGGCACCATGGCCGAAGCGCTTCCGCCACACCAGCGTCCGAGTGCACCGGATCTGATGCCCAACATGCTCGGCATGACCGAAACCGGTGGACCGCACACCATGGCCGAAGTACCCGACACCCCACTGCCGCCGGAACTGCGCGGATCCTTCGGGGTTCCGCTCCCCGATGTGGTGTCGCACCGGATCGTCGACCCCGCGTCGGGCCTGGAGGCGCCCGCCGGTCAGGAGGGCGAGATCCAGGTGCGCGGTCAGATCCTAATGAGCGGTATCTACAAAAAAGAACGCCACGAGGTGTTCGGTCCCGACGGCTGGTATGGCACCGGGGACCAGGGATGGTTCGACGACGCCGGCCACCTGCACTTCACCGGCCGGGCCAACGCAATGATCAAGACCGCGGGATCCAATGTGTCACCCGCGGAGGTCGAGTCCGTGCTCGATTCGATGCCTGAAGTCCTGCACAGCTTCGTGGTGGCCCTGCCGCACCCGGTGCGCGGACAGGTGGTTGGGGCCGCTGTCGTGCCCGCCAACGGGGCGCGGTTGTCGGTCGAGACCATCGTTGCCCACGCTCGCCGCAACCTGTCGACGTTCAAGGTTCCCACGGTCATTTGCCTCGTCGCCGAGAACGACCTGCCCATGCTTCCCACCGGCAAAGTCGACCGCCAAGGACTCGTGCGGGTCCTGACCGGCGATTGACCCGTTGTGGTTCGCAGCAATCTGATCGGAGAACGAGGATGACATGCAAAGTCGTTCAATGGGGTACCGGCAATCTCGGAAGGTCGGCGGTGCAAAGCATCCTCAAGCGAGATCTCGAGCTTGCCGGCTGATGGAGGCAACGGCCCTGGAGTCAGTGGACGCCGTCACCCCGGAGTGGACGACGGCTGTCCTCGCGGAGAATGGCATCGCTGCCACCGTCTCCCGCGTGACCACCGAGCCGGTTGGCACCGGACAGATGGGTTCGTGCTATCGGCTGTTCATCGGCTATGACGCCGGGGACGGTCCAGACCGGCTGATCGTGAAGCTGCCGGCCACCGATTCGGCAAGTCGTGCCGCCGGCCAGCTCGGCTATCGGTGCGAGACGACGTTCTACCGTGAGGTCGCCAACCGGATCCACATCCACATCCCCCGGTGCTATTTCGCCGCGATGAACTCGCGGGGTGATGGTTTCACGCTCGTGCTGGAGGACCTCGCACCGGCGCAGCAGGGCGACCAGATCGCCGGTTGCTCTGTCGATCAGGCTCGTGCGGCCGCAGTCAACGTCGCTGGTTTGCACGCGCCGACTTGGAACGACCCGTCACTTCATGAACTCGACTGGCTCATACCAGATTTCGCGGCCAATGCGGGCGCCGCCGCCGCTTTCCTGGTGGACGCCACCAACCAGTTCCTGGCGCGATACACCGTGACCCCGGACACCGCAGCGACGTTGCACCGCTTCGCCGATCGATTCGTGAATTGGGCGACGGAGCGAGCCGAACCGTTCGCACTGCTGCACAGTGATTACCGCCTAGACAACCCGCTCTTCGGGCACCCCGAAGCCGCTCGCCCGGTGGTAGCCGTCGACTGGCAGGTCGTCACGATCGGATCCCCGCTGCGCGATGTCGCCTTCCTTGCCGCTACTGGTCTATCGACCGAGAATCGTCGCGCCAGCGAGAAGGGAATCGTCGACGCCTACCGTCGTCAGCTCGTCGAGCTGGGAGTCGACGGCTACAGCGCCGAACGGTGCTGGGAGGATTACCGCCACGGGTTGTTCCAAGGACCGCTCATCACCGTGCTGGGGGCGTTCGTCGCCCAGCCCACCGCGCGGGGCGACCGGATGTTTATCACCATGGCCGAGCGGTCGGCGACGGCGATCATCGACTTGGATGCGACGTCGCTGCTGTGAGGACGTCCCGCATTGGGAGTATGTAAGGTGCGGGCGGCGGTAGCGACCGATGAACGCACTTTTGCCGTGACCGAAGTCGTTGACGCAACCCCGGGGCCAGCGGAGTTGGTGCTACGCGTGCGGGCCTGCGGGATTTGTCGCTCTGATCTGGAGAGCCACGCCATGGTGCCAGGGGCACTACCAGAACATTCAAATTACTCAAGCGGCGCGGCCGCGCCGAAGACGTCGCAGCCGCCGTAGCGTTCCTGGCCTCCGACGAGGCAGCCTTCATCACCGCCGCTGTCCTTGACATCGACGGTGGCGCAGTCGCCAAACTCTGACCACCCAGGAGGAACCGTGCTCAGCCCATTCGACGATTTCCCAATCCACCCTTCAGCCGACCCGATCGCCCACCCCGCCACCGGCGATATCAACCACTACGACCGGTACTGGTTCAACGGACATCACCGCGAAGGAGCGTTCTACTTCGGCGCGGCAATGGGCCACTACCCGGTGCGCGGCGTGATCGACGCCGCATTCAGCATCGTGCGCGACGAAGTGGAGCACTCGATCTTCGCATCCGGCGCGATGCCGACCGACCGATCCACCACCATCGGGCCGATCCGCATCGACGTGGTCGACCCGATGCGCACCATCCGCTACGTCGTCGAACCCAATGAGCACGGCATCACCTGCGACCTGACCTTCCGCGCCACGACCGTCGCCGTCGAGGAACCCCGCCAGCAGCGGCGCACGGCCGAGGGCATCCTGCTCACTGATCACACGCGTCTGACCCAGTGGGGTACCTGGCAGGGCACAGTCACCGTCGACGGCGACGAGCTGCAGATCGACCGCACCGAGGTTCCGGGCACGAGGGATCGCTCTTGGGGCATCCGCCCCATCGGTGAGCAGGTGCAGGTCATCCGACAACCCATGCCGTTGCAGGTGTTCTGGCTCTGGGCGCCATTGCATTTCGGCGACCGCTTCACTCATCTGGCTCTGCACGAGCACGAAGACGGCAGACGGTGGCTCGAGACCGCCCTCGTCATCGATCCCATCCCCGACGGCGCACCCGCATGGAGCAGAGCCGGCGTCCGCGAATGTCACGACATCCGCTACGAACTCGACTGGGAGCCGGGGCGCCGAGAAATCAAACGCGCGCGACTGTGGTTCGATGACCTCGACGAGGGCGAAGTCCTTATCGAGGTCGAGAAGATCTTCACCTTCCGCATGCGCGGCATCGGCTACTGGCACCCACAGTGGGGCCACGGAAGCATCCACGACCCGTTAGAGACCGGGCGCGAGTCGATCCGGCTCGACGACTTCGATCCCACTGACTTCGCCTCAATCCACCTGCAGAACCTCGTTATTGCGACGATGGGTGACCGCCGCGGCGTCGGCGTCGTCGAGCAGATCGCCATCGGACCCCATCAACCGAGCGGGCTAACCGGCCTGTTGGACGGGCATCGAGTTGCCAAACCCTCGTAGCAATGACTCTTTCACCGAGCCGACCACCACGAATCACTCCACCCTCGGCCAGCGGCGCACCCCGCGATGAACATCACTACTGGTAGACCGCAAGGGTCGGCCACGGAACGAAAGGATCGGCAGCTGAGTTCAATAACGCACCCAGCGGAGGAGATCGGTGTGGTGGGACTAACCTCCGACGCTCCGGTGACGATGGTCAACATGCTGCGGTTCAAGCAGCCCGACGGCCTTGAGCATTACTTCCGCTACGGCGCGGAGATCGCACCGATGCTGCAACAGGCGGGCGCGACGTTGCGCTACGTTGGGTCATCGTCGCTGTACGTCATTGGAGACGGGCCGCGCCCGTGGTGGGACATAGTCATCGTCGAGATTCCAACCCCAGAAGCTTTCTTGATCATGGTGACGAGCGAGGAGTATCGGGTCGCGCATGTCCACCGCGCAGCGGCGCTCGATGGCGCCGAACTGATTGCGATGTCGCCGTTTTGGTGCACCGAGTGCTCGATCGACAACGATATGCCGGACGCAGACGGCAACGGCCCCCACTCGGTAGGATCGTGGATGCATCTGGAATATGCGGGCAGCAATCAATAGTCCCGTGAGGCAGACATCTACAACCCCGACACCATGCTCAAGATCCTGGGTCGCTGGTGCGAAGCCGCAGGAGTGCCCTGCCCGGCGCGCGAATTCCACACGTAAAGCTCATGAATCAGTGCGGCCGGCGGCCTTCATCCGGTCCAAGTCCGCCATCACGACGGTCCTACCCGCGCTGGCCGCGAGCGCACGCGCGTGGCCGAGGTGGTGCATGTCGAAACACGACTCGATCGCGTTGGAGAAGCCCATCGTGTCGAGTGTGTGGTTGACCGCGCGCTTGGCCATGCGCAACGCCCATGGGTCGGTTTGAGCGATGCGATGGGCAAGTTGCATCGTGAACGCGCGCAGCTCTTCCAACTGCACCACGTGGTTGACCATCCCGGTGCGCAGCGCCTCGTGGGCGCTCACCGAATCCTGGGTGAAGAGCATCTCCTTGGCCTTGCGGGGACCGAGTTCCCAAGTGTGAGCGTGATATTCGACGCCCATGATGCCCATCAGTGCGACCGGATCGGAGAATTGGGCATTGTCGGCTGCGACTATGAGGTCGCACGGCCAGCACAACATCAGCCCCGCGGCGATGCACTTGCCCTGGACGGCCGCGATCGTGGGTTTAGGGATGTCACGCCAGCGCTTGGCATATTCCAGGTAGCCGCGGGTCTCCCAGTCGTAGTAATCCTCCGCCACCAGCTTTCCGTCCTCGGCACGTTTGGGACGAAGGCTGCGACCGTCCGCGGAAGGATCGCTGCCGGACATGTCGTGGCCGGCCGAGAAATGCTTACCGGTCGTGGTGAACACGATCACCCGCACATCCGGGTCTTCGTCGGCGCGCCGCCAGGCGTCGTCGAGGTCCTTGAGAATGCCCGGTGTCTGAGCGTTGGCGGTCTGCGGCCGGTCCAGGGTGATGACCGCCACCGCGCCGTCCGTCTCGTACCGAACGAAATGTTCTGCTGACATGGTTTCTCCTTTACGCGAAGGGTCTGATCACGCTCTCCTGAGCGAACGACGCAACGAGCGATCCACCCTGGGTATAAATCGCCCCGGTGCCGAATCCGCGGCCGGCCGCCAGCCGGTCGCCGCGAATCTCCACCCGCAGCCACTCCGACACGTCGAACGGCCGGTGGAACCAGATCGAGTGGCTGACCACGCCGGTCTGCAGCCGGACGTGGGCATCGTGCTGGCTGACGCCGGGTACTGCCTTGAGCAGGGTGCCGATTACCGGCCAATCCGAGACGTAAGCAAGCACCGGCCGCGCCAGCGAGGTGTCGGCGAAGTCGCTGCAGCGCATCCAAAACGCGAGTTCGGCGGGGACAACGCTCGCGTCGTCCAGTCCGATCTCGCTGATCAGTCTGGTCTCGCCGGGCACCACGGGAAAATCGATCGGCTTGGCTGCCAACGGATCTGCGTAGGCCACAGCGTCGAATTGATAGTCGTGCCCGTCGTCGGCGCGGTCAACGAGGATCGCCGCGGTGGCAACGACGCGCCGCTCCCCGACGTGTTGCGTGTCCTGGTAGACCATCGCTCGGCGCAATCCGAGCGTACGGCCGTCATGTGTGTTCTCGAGGTCCAAATACAACGGCTCGCGCGGTCGACCCTCGCGCGGGAACGCGACATGCAGCGATTTCACGGTCCGGTCGCGCGCCACGGCCGCCACCAGTTGAGCCAGGATCTGTCCGCCGAAAATCCGCTCCGCGTGCTCGTGAGCCACCGGAAGCACAGTGCGGCCATCGCCGTCCTGGCCGAGGTCGAGCACGGCGCGGAATTGATGGATGTTCATCGTGAGCCCCTTGCGGCGACCGCGGTGGCGGCCAGCTCGAACTTCTTGACCTTGCCGGAGGGTGTCATCGGCAGGGAGTCCACGAAATGCCACGCGGCCGGTGTCTTTTGGCGGGCCAGGCCCGCCGTGTGCAGGTGTGTGGCCAGTTCGCCGATCGAGGTCTGCCCGCCGTCGTGGAGCACGACGAAGGCGACCGGTATCTCACCGAACCGTGCGTCGGGGCCCGGGACGACGGCGGCCTGGCGCACTGCGGGGTGCGCGGCGAGGAGGTCTTCGATGTCTTGCGCGGAGAATTTCTCGCCACCGCGGTTGATGACGTCTTTGATTCGGCCGGTGATCGTGAGGAATCCGTCGTCGTCGAGCATGCCGACGTCGCCGGTCCGGAACCAGCCGGCGTCGTCGAGTGCGGCCCGGTTGGCCTCGGGCTCCAGATAGCCGAGCATCCGCTCGGGTCCCCGCACCGCAAGCTCGCCCGCAAGACCCGTTGGCAGCGGCCGGCAGTCGTCGCCGAGTACTCGCACCTCGACTCCTGGTGCAACGGCGCCGTCGGTCGTTGCGCGTGAATCGAAGGGGTCCGCACTGTTCATGACTGTCACGGTGGGCAGCTCGGTCATGCCGTATACCCGCGCCGCGGGGATACCCTGCTCCTCGCTTCGCTCCATCACCGCGCGCGGCACCGAGGCTCCGCCACAGGCAAACATCCGCAGCGGCAACCGGACTCGAGCATCTCTTGCTGCGTCGGTTAGCTCCTGCAGGAACACCGTGGCGCCGGCCGAGTAGGTCACTTGGTGTGCCACGATGTCCTGCACCGCCTGGCTGGGTTCCCATCGCTCGGCGAGCACCGCGCAGGCCCCCACGAGCAATGGGATTGTCATTGCGTTGAGCAGTCCGGTGATGTGTTGCAGCGGCGCGGCCATGTAGGCGACATCGTCCCAGCGCAGCCCCCACGCATCGGCGAGCTGCCGGGTTTCGGCCAGCAATGTGCGCGACGAGTGCACAGCGGCCTTGGCGCGCGACGTGGTGCCCGAGGTGAACAGGACCAGGCAAGGCTCGTCCGCTCCGACTTTGGCGGACGGTAGGCGTCGAGGGTGCCACACGACGTCGTCGAACGGCGTCCAGCCGAAACGTGATCCGCGCAGGAGGACCCGCGGAATCTCGTCGAGGCCGTTCTCGGCGAGCAGGTCCTCGAAGGCCTCGGCGTGCTCGAAACCGCGGAACGACTCGGCCGTGATGACGACCGCCGGCCGCACCTCCTCGATCACCTGGCGCAACTCATGCTCCCGGTAGAACGGAGCGATCGGGGCGCTCACCGCGCCGACGTGCCAGACGGCCAGACCGAGCAGATGGGCCTCCCACCAGTTCGGTGTCTGCCAACAAACGACGTCGCCCTGTCGAATTCCGGCCCCGGTCAGCCAGGCCGCGGCGCGCTCGACGAGTTCCAGCAGCTCGCGGTGCGTCATCTGCACGCCCCCCTCCGCCACCGCAGGCCGGGAGCCCCACAGCCGGGCGGCACGTTCGACCGACGAGCTCATGGTCATGTCGTTGACGTAGCCCAACCTCCGGTACTCGTCCCGCCGGTCCTCGGGTATACCAGAGGCGACGATGCGCGCGGCCGTTAGCGGCGTCGGGGTCATCCGCCCATGCTCATTCCGCCGTCCACGGTCAGGACTGCCCCGGTGACGTAGGAGGCCAGGTCGTCAAGCAGGAAACTGACCGCGTGCGCGAGTTCCTCGGGCCGCCCCCAACGGCCGACCGGGATCATCGACGTCACGACGTCGCGGGCCGTGAACGCCAGCGCCTGTGGCAGATCGGTGTCGAAGCTGCCCGGGATCACGCAGTTCACCGTTATTCCTTTTCGCGCGACCGCACGCGCGGTCGACCGCGTCAATCCGATGAGTCCCGATTTGGCTGCGGCGTAAGGGATCTGCACTGGGCTGCCCATCGTTGCGGACACCGAGCCGATGTTGACGATGCGCCCGAAGCGGCGCTCGATCATGGGGCCCATGGCCGCCTGCGAGAGGAAGAACGCGGCCGACAGGTTGACCGCCAGGTGCCGCTGCCAGTCGTCGGGTGTGATGTCACCGTAACGCTGCTCGGTGACCGTGCCGGCGTTGTTGATGAGGTAGTCGAGTCGCCCGTGTTGGTCCAGCACCTCGTCGACGAGGCGCCGGCAGGAGTCCGGGTCACCCACGTCCACCCGATGCAGGGTCACACGGGCCCCGGTTTGCCCGCATCGGTCCTGGACCGATTCTGCTGCAACGCAATCGATGGCGTACGCGGCGGCCACGTCGACCCCGGAGTCGGCCAGCCTCTCGGTCACGGCGCGCCCGATCCCGCGGGTGCCTCCGGTAACTAGCGCGACGCGGTTGGGCGCGACCACTACGACTCCCTTGGCGGTCGCGCGGCAAGCCGCACGCTCAACCTGTCCAGCGCGGCACGGTGCTCGTCCGTCTCGAAGCATTCGCTCTCGGCCCGTGCGCACTCGCACAGCACCGGAGCGGCCCGCTCGATGTGGGAGTTGAGCAAGCGCCGCGCCTCCCGCATCGCATGCGGCGGGAGGGTCGCCAGCCGGTGGGCCATGTCCAGGGCCGCCGCCACGGTGTCTTCGGTGGGAACGACGCGGTTGACCAGGCCGAGCCGGTGGGCTTCGGCACTCGGAACCCGATCGCCGAGCAAAAGGTGCTCCTTAGCCGCCGACAGACTGGTTAGCAACGGCCACAACACAATTCCGCCCGCGCCGTCGAGGAGGCCGAGTGAGACCCGCGGGTCGGACAAGAAAGCATCTTGTGCCATGACAACCAGGTCGCACAGCAGCGCGACGGTGACACCTGCCCCGACTGCGGCGCCATTGACCGCTGCGACGCTCGCGAACGGCAGCCGTGTCATGACCCAGAACAACTCCTGGTGCACATCGAGGATCGCGTCGCGAACTCCCTTGTCCGCGCCCATCTCTCGGATCGTCTGGATATCGCCGCCGGCGCTGAACGCCCTACCGTCGCCGGTGAGCACCATTGCGCGTACGTCGCCGCCGTCGGAGAGCGAGCGGACGGCGTGCAGCAGCGCGCGGGTGACCTCGCCATCCATCGCGTTGGACTTGGCCGGCCGGGCGAGTACTACCACCGCCACCGGCCCCTCGCGCCTCACGCGTACAGGGGTGTCGGCGAGCGCCGAGGAACACTCGCCGCTGCTCACAGCTCGACCAGCCGTGGGATGGTTCCTGTCGAAACCAGTAGTTGGCCAATGGCTCTGCGTAGTTCAGGGGTCGAGCCCAATACCGAATCCAGGACCAGGGCGCGCGCCAGGTAACGGTGAAATGGGTGTTCCGCGGTGAAGCCGATGCCGGCGAGCACCTGTTGGCAGTGCGTTGCCGCGATCCGCGCCGCCCGTCCGGCCAGGGATTTCGCCAGCATGCCCGCCAGGCATTCGTCGTCGGCCTCCCATGCCAGTTCGAGCGCGGCCGCGGCAGCCGTCCAGGCCACGTAGGCCTCGGCGAGGCGATTACGTACGCCCTGGAAGGAACCGATCGGCCGGCCGAACTGGACGCGATCACACGCGTGTGCGACCGCGAGATCGATCATCGCGCCGACCGCCCCGACGATCTGGTATCCCAGCGCCCGCCGTCCGGCAGTGGCCACCGCGTTCCACAATTCGCTCGCCTGTTCGCCGAAGGACACGACAGTCGCCGCGAGCCCCGCTGAGCCGACCTCGGTGATCGCGAGTGCTGGATCCAGACCCGCCACCACCCTCGTCGACAGCACCGAAGGATCGGCGACGCTGACCCACGCGGTCTCACCCCGCGCGGCGACAGGCACGACGAATGCGGTCGCCGGTCGATGACCGATGAGCAGGCCGCGCAGAGTGACAACATCGCCATCCAGAGACCCGGCAAGCGGCGCGCCGATCCTGGGCAGCACGACGCTGTAGGCGCTTGTTGCGCCCTCGAGCAGGCCCGTCAACGGTTGCAACAGCACATCCTGAAGCGCCGTCGACATCGAACCGGCCTGCCCGAGCGCGTCGAACAACGCCGATACCGCCTCGCGGGGCGCCTCGTCGAGCACCTCGACGAATCCGAAGTCCGCGAGCGCCTTTGACAGGTGCACACCGTCGAACTCCCCGGCCAGCCGGCGCAGTGTCTGCGCCATCAGATCGCTTTCGCTGGCCCCGATGACATCGACCATCAGGCGCTCCTCGGCAAACCGAGTAATCGCGTCGCCACAACGTCCTTCTGGATCTCGCTGGTGCCGCCGTAGATGGTCGCCGCGCGTGAATAGGCCCATTCCCGCCGCCACGCCCGCCCCCGCGGCGTGTCGTCGGCTTCAATGGCGCCGGCTAGCAATTCGCGGGCAGCGTCGAACACCGCCTGATCCGCGGCGGCGATCAGGATCTTGTCGACGGAGGCCTCCGGGCCCGGCAGATCCCCGAGGGCGATCCGGTCTTGAGTGGCCTTCGACCGGGCCCGGAACGCCCATAGCATTTCGTAGGCCTCGCCGAGTGCTGTCTGCGATGCTGCGTTGTGCGCTGCGCCGAGAAGCATGCCGAGGTGGTGGCCCAGCCATGCGCCGCGCTGCCAGAAGATGGGCCCGCGTTCGCACGACAGGATGTACTGGGCAACCCGCCAGCCGCCGTTGGCATCACCGAGCAGGCGGTGTGCGGGCACCTGGACGTCGATGAACGATGTCGAGCAGAACTCGTCGACGCCGGCCATTGTGCGCAGGGGGCTGGCGCTGACGCCGGGGGCGTCCATGTCCACCAGAAACGCACTGACGCCACGGGACCCGGGTTCGCCGGTCCTGGCCAGGACGACGCAACGGGTGGCGTGTTGCGCGAAGCTGGTCCACAGCTTCTCTCCGTTGATCAGCCATCCATCACTGTATGCGCGTGCGGTTGTCCGCAGCGACCCTAGGTCGCTACCCGCGTCCGGCTCGGAGAACCCTTGGCACCAGAACTCATCGCCGCGAAGAAGCCGCGGAAAGATCTCTTCGACCACCTCGGGCCGACCGAACTCGGCAACCGCCGGACCCAGGACCTCGTGCATCGACCAGGACGTGGTGTGCACCAGGGCGCGGCTGGTGAGCTCCTCGCCGAGCACTGCGCGAAGTGTCGCCGAGCCGCCGAATCCGCCAAGGCGTTTCGGCCATCCCCACCGCATCCACCCATCGTCGAACAGCATCCGCTGGATGCGTCGCTGGTGATCAAGCTGGGCGTCGACGCTGTCGTCCCCCAGCGGGGCGACGAGCTCGTGGCCTCGCGCGTCGATCCAGGCCCGCACGCCTGCGCGGAAATCGTGCACTTGCACGGCAGCGGCTCCGTTCTCAGGACTTGATGAACCCGGACGCGGCATAGGCGTCCCGGATCGGGCCCTTGAGGTCGTCGGGAAAGGCCGTCTGTGGGGGCCGCGAATGCGGGTAGTCGCCGACCGGCAGGCCAAGCAGCGAGGCACCGAACTTGAACCCCGCGCCCCAGTGCGTGAACGAGCCCGGCCGTGCAGGGTGCGCTTGGTAGCGGCGGCTGGCAGCCTTCATATCCGCCAACCCCGTTTCGGCAGCGAACTTCTCGGCCCGTTCGAAGTCGCCGGACACCAGAAGCGATCGCCACTCGGAGAACAGCAGAAGTCCTGGCTTTTCGTAGAGGTACAGCGCAGACCCCAGCGCTCCGGGATGCGGAATGCCCAACCGGATGCCCGCCTCGTCGTCGGCCTCCCAGAGCACCATCTCGGGCGCCAGCTCGTGCACAGCAAGGCTGTGCCGCGCGTCGAGCAACCCGTTTTTCAATCCACACAGCGCCGGGATCTCCCGATACAACTCGACACACTCAATCGGGGTCAGCACCAGGCCGGTGGAGTGAGAGTTGAAAAAGCCCAGCGGCATATCAGTCCGGTTCGCGACGTAGCGCACATATTCCAAAACGCCGGGCTTGCCGGAGCACTCGAAGTACGGGGTGAGGATGTAGCAGATGTCGACGCCAAGCTCCTGCGCGTGCAGGGTGAGTTCGACGCACTCCTTGGCGGTGTCGGTGCTCGACATTACTTGGATGAGAACCCCGGGCTTGATGCTGCGTGCTTCATCCACGGCCACCCGCACAACCGCCTTGAGCTCGTCGGTGGTCAGCGACCAAAACTCAGCGATCCCGCCGGTCAGCCAGATGCCGTCCTGGTCCAGGTCGACCAGGCAGTAACGCACCAGTGCACGTAGTGCGTCGAAGTCGATGTCGTCGCCGTCCGGGCCCGAAAACGGCGTGTAGAGCGAGCTGCAGTTGCCCCACAGATGCTGCGACGCCCACTCCTTGGCCTCCTTGCCCGTCACACGTGTGGGCACAACGGACTCCCTCCGAACGAACGCCCGCACGCTGTACCGGGCCAGGTGCTGACTATCACGTACGCGTCATGGTAGAACGACATGTGCGTATGACGCAACGTAGCACTGCATTCACACTGCAGGACGTGCCCACCGAATTGACCGTCACCGAGCACCCGGAATCGAGGCTTCAGATGTCCCGCAGCATGGAGGGCAAGGTCGTCGTGGTCTCGGGCGCCTCAATGGGCGTCGGAAAGGCAACCGCTCAGCGCTTCGCACAGGAGGGCGCCACCGTCATCCTCCTCGCCCGCCGCAAGCTGCTGCTCGATGAGATCGCCGAAACACTCGGCGCCAACGCCGTCCCGATCGCCACCGACGTCACGTCCAGCACCGAAGTCCGCTCCGCCTTCGAGCAAGTGGCGACGCGATTCGGGCACGTCGACGTTCTGGTCAACTCGGCCGGTGCCAGCCGGATCCGGCTCATCGAGGAGGCCAGCGACGACGACATCGCCGTGACGGTCAACACCAACCTCGTCGCGCCCATCTACACCACGCGCGCGGCCATCCCCCTGCTGCGGGCGGCCGGCGGCGGCGACGTAATGAACATCTCCTCCGAGATCACCCTCGACCATATGCCGATGATGACCCTCTACGCCGCCACGAAACGTGGACTCAACGGTTTCACCGAGGCGATGAACCATGAGCTCAGACGCGACTCGATCCGGGTAACCCTTGTCATCTTGGGCGCCGTCGGCGATACCGGTATTCACGAGAACTTCGGACCAGGGGATCTGGAGCGGGCCTGGCCAATTTGGGAGGCAGACGGCTACCTGACCCGGATGAGCGGAACCCAACTCCTGACATCGGCGAGCGTGGCCGACGTCCTTTTCGACGTGCTGACCCGGCCGCGTGAGCTGATGATGGACGTCATCCACGTTCGCCCGGCCAGCAGCTGACCGCGAAATCGCTTCGTCGCTAACGGAACTGAGTCAGAACAGGAGACGGCTGTGATCCAACCGATGCAAGGCGTACGCGTTTTGGAGGTGGCTCAGTTCACCTTCGTCCCGGCCGCTGGCGCAGTCCTCGCGGACTGGGGTGCGGACGTGATCAAGGTAGAACACGCCGAGACCGGCGACGCGCAACGTGGCCTCAGCGCACTGATGGACATGCCGGTCGGTGGCGGGTCCTTCGCGCCTCTGATGGAGCACCCCAACCGCGGTAAGCGCAGCATCGGCCTCGCGCTCGAGCGGCCCGAAGCGCTGGAGGTGCTGCATGAGCTGATCAGAACCAGCGATGTGTTCCTGACGAACTTCCTGCCAAGAGCGCGCCGAAAGCTCGGTATCGAGCTTGAGGACGTGCGCAGGATCAATCCGGGCATCATCTATGTGCGCGGCTCGGGCTTCGGGAGCGGCGGCCCCGACAGCGAAAAAGGCGGCTATGACAGCACCGCCTTCTGGGCGCGTGGCGGTAGCGCGCTCGCGACGACGCCGACAGAGTTCAACGGCCTGTGCAAGATGCCCGCCGGCGCGTACGGCGACTCCCTCGGGGGGATGACCATCGCCGGCGGTATCGCCGCGGCGCTTCTGGCGCGCGAACGGACCGGCGAGACGTCGGTGGTCGATGTGTCGCTGCTCGGCGTGGGCGCCTGGGCGAACGCGCTGTCGGTCGCCTTCGCGCTGCTGACGGGCGGGCCGCCGTCCCGAGAGCCGAGCAGCAACTCGGCGCGCACAAATCCCCTCGTCGGCAACTACCGGACCGCCGACAAACGGTGGATCGTGTTGGCAATGCTGCAACCGGGCCGCTACTGGCCCGAGTTTTGCCGACGCATCGAGCGCGAAGACCTGATCAGCGACGCGCGGTTCGCCACGGGCGAGGCGCTGATGGGCAACGCGGCACGCGCAGCCGAGATTCTGCAGAACGAGATTGCCGGCCGGACGCTGTCCGAGTGGCTGGCACGGTTCACCGGCATGGAGGGGCAATGGGGTGTCGCGCAGGATCCCTGGGAGGTGGGGCAAGACCCCGCGCTGCGGGCCAACGGAATGATCGCCGAAGTTCTCGACATCGACGGCACACGACGCGAACTGGTCGCCAACCCCGTGCAATTCGACGAGACGCCAGCCAGCCTTACCCGGGCACCGCAGTTCGCCGAACACACCGACGAAATCCTGCGCGGACTCGGAAAATCAGACGACGAGCTGATCAACCTCAAGATCGCCGGTGCCGTGACCTGAACTTGGTCGCGCGGTGAAGGGCCGGCGGTCAGTCCTCGCGACGCAAGATCGCGGCCGAACAAAACGCCCACAGATCGTCCACGCTGGTCTGGCTGCCGCCCGACAACACCCGTGAGTGCGTCGAGGCAAGCAGCAATTCCTGAAGCAGCGCCGCTTGCGTGTGCAGCCCGAGGTCCTCTCGTAGCCGGCCCGCCTTAGCGACTGCGGTGAGCAGTTCGACGATGAACGCATGCAAGGGCTCCAATGCGATGGCGAGGTCGTTTGGCCGCGTCTCGGCGAGCCGCAGGTGAAGAACACTCAACCCCCGTGCCAACCGCGCCGGCATCTCGGTGATCTCGGACAATGCGTCCAGCAGACCCCGAAGCCGCAGCACCGGATCATCAATGCCCTCGCACCGCTCCCGCAACATCGGCATCGCGGTCTTGCGCAGAATCGTCTCGTACACGGCGAGCATCAGGCTGTCTTTGCTGTCGAAGAAGGTATAGAACGTGCGCTGCGACTGACTGGAGCGGTCCACCACGTCCTGGATGGAGAAGTCACCCTCGTCGCGTTCGCTGAGCAGCTCAACGGCAGCCTCAACGAACCGATCACTGCGCTTGCGCGCGCGTCCGATCGCATTGCGCAGCGATCGATCGACACTGTCTCGCTGCCAGCTCGGCACGTAGTCATCGGCCGGCTCACCACCGACTGATTTCAGCTCAGCTGCCTTCTG
>Ga0153922_1000086_pt1 | contig 36508 bp, 26 predicted proteins | sample TSNJ006MetaG_FD_104723 | JGI IMG/M metagenome (GOLD analysis project Ga0153922, IMG submission 104723) | Attine ant fungus gardens microbial communities from New Jersey, USA - TSNJ006 MetaG | ecosystem: Host-associated > Fungi > Mycelium > Unclassified | place: USA: New Jersey, Brendon T. Byrne... | reverse complement strand
TGTGAGATGAATACAAGTGCTCTCATCTGCAACCATGTAATCTGCTAAAGCTCCGTCTCTTTGCCAACCATAAGCTCTTCGCCCCGGCTCCTGACAGTTGATAAAGAAACCTTTGCGGCACTCTTCGCAATATCCACACCCTTGGATATGATATACAACTACCCGATCACCCTTCTTAAAATCTTTTACTCCTTCACCAACTGCTACCACTTGTCCACTAGGTTCGTGCCCAGCAATCACATTATCATATCTTGCTCCACCAGTTTTATCCACATGTTCATGATAAGTAAACTTTAAATCACTGCCACACAAACTTGCAGCCTTCATTTTCAAAAGGACCTGCCCGTAACCTGGCTTTGGTACATCAAACTCACCGGCTTCAACAGTGGAATTCCCTGGTAGTTTCATACCCATCATCTTTTCTGAAATGTTGAATTTCATTTTCGTCCTCCTTAAGCATTTTGATCGTTTCTGTTACTAATATAAAACATTCTTTATTATTTTTGTTTGTATGATTTGCTTGGTTTTTGCTAAAAATTGCTGACTTGTCTCACTTTTCTTTCAAAATTAAAATAATTTTTATTGATGTTTTAAAATCCCTATATTATAATGGCATATAGTACAAGCAATTTTTTTAAACAAATTAATTATTTAGAAAGGAAATCCCTATGAAAGCGAATGTGCTCGGAGCATTGGAAAACTCTGTTTTATATTTTCATGTCGCCAGTCCCAGAGCAAAAACATGTTTTTTTATCCTGTTTGCACAGGGCATTATTACTGCTCTGAAGAATATGAAGTCAACCGTACGAATTATGACAATTTTTTAATACTTTTTGTCTTGCATGGTTCCGGATTCGCAGAAATCGTGGGGCATAAAGCAGCATTAGGCCAAGGCTCTATCGCGTATATCAACTGTTACAAACCACATCGCTATTACACCACACAGGGATGGGAAATATTGTGGTTGTATTTTGATGGACCTTTAGTTAAAGAATACTATTTTGAGATAACTCGTAATCATTCATTTGTGTTTCATTCTGATAACGAAATGATCGTAATGAAGAACCTCAACCAAATCTACGACTACTTCCATAGCGGCAAAAAACAAATTGATGAAATAAAAATATCAAATATGATAAATAACATTTTAACAGCTCTCTTTTCAAATGCTTCAATTTTCCCTAAGTCTTCCAGCAAACAAAACCCATTAAAAGATACTTTGCTTTTTATTTCCGAACATTTGGACGAAGCTCTTCCAATTGATTTTCTTGCATCTCGTATCTTTTTAAGCAAATACCACTTTATTCGATTATTTAAAAAGGAAGTTGGATATACTCCTCATGAATACATCCTTATGAGTCGGATTAATGCCGCAATGTTAGCCTTGAAAACATCCTCAAGTTCTATTAGAGATATTGCATTAGACTACGGTTTTGCCAGCGAAAGTAGCTTTTGTACCACTTTCAAGCGATTTGTTGGAATGACTCCGCTAACTTATCGTCTATCATACGATACCACCGAGAACAAATCCTTGCCCCAATTACAGTAATTAGCAGTCGCATCTCTTCAAACTCAATTGCTCATTATGTCTATTGTCATCTTATGCAGCGCCGGATAGATTCCTTGCGCAAACAACAAAGGTACAGAAAGTAATCACCTTCCATACCTTTATTAAAATATTCATCTATTTCGTTAAATTACTTACAGACTCTCTTTTACAAGACTCGTCCCTATATCAATTTTTAATGACCGCTATCCCTTTCTCATACCCTACTTATTAACCTTCATAAACTGCATTCCCTGCACCATCATAAACCTTATATCCCTCTTTACACTCCCTCTTGGCTGTCTCCAAATCAATATAAGCTCCTGTCTGGCTATCCTTATTCGACCAGGCCTTGCGTACACGGTATATTCCGCCTACATCACCGGTCTGATCATATTGAGTAAGATTGTACTTCTCAATAATATTGCAAATCTTATCCACATACCTGCTGTCAGTAGCATAACCGCCATCTTTAATAATCTGAATCGCTGTGCGGTAATCCTTTTCACCTTTCAGACCGGCATAACGTAACACCTCACCATTCCTGGCTCCCAGCAAATAAGCCGAATGATCCGCCAGCGACTCTTCAAGGCTGCCATACTTACGAAAATCTGCCATTATAGTTACCGACTGTCCCCCATATTCTTCCCAGGTCTGTTTTTTATATATCTCACCTTTCCAGGTACTTCCTTCCCATGAATTACCGGACAAAGTTGCCTTCATCCCGAAGCAGTTATTCGCTTCCTGAGCTAAACTTGTTCCCAGATAGCCCGACTCAAGAATACACTGAGCCGCTGTCACACTTGCCAAGATACCTGACGTCTGAGAATCCTGTTGACAGATTTCCCCGATAATTGCCGCTTTTTGCCCTTCTGTGAGAATCTCTACCTTTAACGAGGCGGCAATAGTTCCTGTCTGCACCTCTGTATTTGCAACCTCTCCCGCTTCGACACCAGCATCTTCCCTGGCTTTGATCCGAGCCTCCATTCGCTCTTTCTGCGAAGTGTCGTCTGTTGTTGCGTAAACCTCCATTGGCACCGTAATCGTTCCAATAGTCACAAGTACTCCCAACATTCCGGCCAATAATTTTTTGCTTCTGATCATTTCTACCTCCATAGCAGCCTGGTGTTGCTTTTTTCCATATAATAAACTCTACATACATACCACAACAAAATCAATCTTCCACTATTTCAGCAGCAAATCGACATATCCTTGAACCGGTAGCCCAGCAGTCAATCTCTTGCACTACATATTGTCTTCTGGTATATTCTTTTAGTATTCCGGCGATAAACCCTTCGTCATAGTTGCACACTGTTGTTCCGGTAATCGGAAGCCCCGAACAATCCAAGTCCTCTTCAACAGTAAGAACCATCTTCCCGGTATCTTTGTCAAATGACTCCATACGCAGCACACCAATTTTCAAAAACCGCAATTCCTTCTGCAACTGTGCTGCAAACTTATCAAAATCCTGCTGCAGATCCAAAATATTTTTCGCAAATTCCCTGCCGGCCTTTTCGCCCGCCTCGCGGAAGAGCATAATCATCTTATCAGTTCCAAATTCTTCTTCCAGCACAGCACGCATCGTATACTGAAAAAGACGGTAAACAGAAACCGGCATCTCCTCGCCCAGGTTCATCCGCCCTTCTTTAATATTCCCGATATCTTCCCATTTAAAACTACCCTGCGTTGGGGCATTAAAAATAAATTCGCTCATCTTATCAACCTCATCTTATGCAATTACGGTTAACTTTATTCTGATACGGCATTGCATAAATTGCAATCCTACATTAGTTTATTATAATATAAATTTTGGAAAATGAAAAGACTTTCATTCACTAAGTCACTAAGTTGTCTCACTAAATTACAAACTGTTACAGTGGCGTCCTGGCAGCCCACACATTACAAATAGCGGAACTTTTAAAACTCAATGCCTAAACAAGCAACAAGAGCATGCTTTGATAAGTAATCCAAAGACATGCCCTTCATCATTCCATTACATACTACTGCTTACATCGTGATTGATCACAGTATTTTAAACAGTGCAAACTACTGCCCCTTTTGGCTGCGGACCGCTTCAATAGAAGCCGCATAATCCTGTTTCGCATAGCCATTGTCCATCAGCCAGGTATAAACATCCAAAGCATTGTCAAGACCTGGCATAGCGACATTGCTTTCTTTCGCCAAAGCTTCACAAATGTGCAGATCCTTATTCATGTTCTCTACCGAAAAAGCTGTGGTGTAATCAGCATTGCGGATGGCATTCAGCTTAGCAGGTAAGTATGCGTTGCTGCCCGTACTCAGCGCCATAGCAGCCACATAGTCATCCAGACTCAAACCGTTGGCTTCAGCCAAAATCAGCGTTTCGTTCACTGCGTTCTGCACACCGCCCAGCATAGTATTGGCACAAATCTTAGCCACAAGTCCCTTACCGTTACTGCCCATGTACAGCACCGTAGTACCCATGTAATCCAGAATCGGGCAGATGATGTCAAAAACCTCCTTGTCGCCGCCAACTACAATACCCAATTCACCGGTGATGGCTGCACTCTTAGACTTCAGTACCGGTGCATCCATAAACTGAGCGCCGGTTTCCTTAACCATTTCCGCTACTTCTATCGATGCGCTGGGGTCAATAGTAGCCATATCCACGCATATTTTGCCCTTGCAAAGAACGTGAAGTGCACTTTTGTACACCTGCCGAGTATGGTCAGAGGTTGGCATCATGCTGAAAATAGTGTCGGCTTTCTCAATCACTTCAATTGCATCCTTGCAGGCGATGGCCCCCTCTGCAACCAACTTGTCCACTTGAGACTGTACCAGATCACATACATATACGTCACTGTCATGCTTTTTAACGATGTTGGCACACATTGACTCACCCATAATTCCAAGCCCAATAAATCCAATCTTCATTTTACTTCCTCCTTAACTAAATTCTTTTTTGTTATTAATACGTAATACTTTATTACCAAATTCTTCATTTTAATAATTTGAGAATTTTAGTTTTTAACTATAACTGTCTCATTCTGTCACTTACGTATCTTATCTATTCTTAAAGTGATCAAGCTTTTCCTTATTAACAAAGGCTCTCAACGCATCGTGTGCATCCTCTGTTGTAAACAACGATCCAAAAGAAAGGTTAACGTGCTCGTTTCCTGTCTTAAAATCGGTCTCAGCAGCAACATTCATTGCTTTTTTCATGGTAGCTACTGCTATCGGTGCATTCCTGGCAATCTTTTCTGCCATCGCATACGCATCGTCCATCAATTCATCAACCGGTACTACTTTATTGACCAGTCCGATCTTATATGCTTCCTGGGCATCGATCATATCACCAACTAAAAGCATCTCTTTTGCTTTTCCTTCACCAATCAATTTCTGTAATCTCTGGGAACCGCCGGTTCCTGTCATAATTCCGAGGGATACTTCAGGCTGGGAGAACTTTGCATTCTCTGCTGCAATACGAATATCGCAGGCAATCGCAACCTCTAATCCGCCGCCTAAACAATATCCATTGACAGCTGCAATAACCGGGCATCTGAACTGGTGGATCTTGTCCAATACCATGCTGCCGAAAACAGAATACTTTTTAGCCTCCTGGAAATCAAAGTCCATCATTTCTTTGATATCAGCACCACCAATAAACGCTTTCTCACCTGCGCCTTTTAACACCACACAGTATACGTCTTTCATTTCATTTACCTGGTCAAATGCCTCATTCAAATCAGTCAGAACCACTGTACTGACCGCATTCAATTTTTTTGGAAAATTGATTGTAATCGTGCAGACATGGCCATTTTGTTCTATAATTGCATATTCCATATCATTACTCCTTACTCCGCATGCAGATCGATCTGCATCTGTGCATACATTTTTGTTTTTATTTCTATAAAATCCTCTCTACCTGATGCAGCATAAAAATGCCTGCAGTTTGAGAATTTTCTATCTGACACACAACTTCTATTGCACCCGCGCACCAGCAGGCAGTAATCAAACTGCATCTTCTCCTCATAGGATACAAAGGAAATACTTTCTAAAACCTCCAGATCGGACAAATATCTTTTTAAATCTGTGACGCATGCAACCCGGTCATACGTCGGGTTGCATCCGCCACAGTACTTGATGCCTAAGATCATTTTTTGATGTTGGCAATATTCTTTGCCAACGATTTTTTATGTTCCAGATTGCTCTGGCGTGCAATCATAATACGCTGAGCCTGCGGTGAACCGGCACCATGCATGGACTCCGTACGGTATCCAACTGCTGCCGTTCCCAGTGAGATATTTTCAATCAGGCGCAAAATACGCATTCTGTCTTCCACTGATACACCGTCTACACCAACCAGATATTTTTCAATATATGGTTTCAGTTCAGCGGTATTATAATCTTTTTCGGATGGCATGGTAACCATTAATCCACCGGCAATATCTTCTGCCAAACGTACGATTTCGTACGGGAATCTGGTGATATTCTGCTTACAGACATTTGCTAACAGAAGATCGATCATATAGTTTCCGGATTTGGTCGGACATCCTTCACAGGAACAAGCAATACCGCAGCTGAACAGTGTCTCGTTCAGATGGGTCATCTCAATCAGTTTATCTTTTACATGAGATGCTTTTGCTGCACCATTGTATTCAGCTGCCAATGCAGTAGCACCAATCAGTACATCACCTACACCAACTTTACATCCACCATAGCTCTGACGATGATATCCGGCAAAGCGCTCTACCATCATTCCGGCAAATTCAACTTCACCGTTCATGAAGATACGCTCATTCGGAACGAATACATTATCAAAGATTACCAACGCTTCATGACCGCCGAATTCTTTATTGCCCAGATCAATATCTGCGCCCTCTTCCATCTTACGAGTGTCACATGACTGACGTCCGTAAATCATGAATATCCCTTCCGAATCGGTGGAAACTGCAAATGAAATTGCATAGTCCTTGTCATCATCCCGCATCGCGATTGTTGGCATAACCAGTACTTCGTGAGAATTCACGATACCAGTCTGATGTGCTTTGGCACCTCGTACCACTACACCGTCCGGACGGCGTTCTACTACGCGCATGAACATATCCGGGTCAGCCTGCTTACTGGGAGCCAGTGACCGATCCCCTTTGGGATCAGTCATAGCACCGTCAACTACTAAATCTTTTAACTGTACATCATTCAAGAATTTTTTGAAATTCTCATGATAGTTTGTTCCATGCACCTGATCAATCTCGTATGTTGTAGAGAATACGGCATTATTCGCATCCATACCTACGCAACGTTGGAAGCAAGCTCCCGTTTTTTGACCAAGCAGACGCTGCATCTTAACCTTTTTAACCAGGTCATCTGTGCTCTGGTGAAGATGTGTGAAACGGTTTACTTTCTCTCCGTTTAAGGACGAAGCAGCGGTCATCAGATCTTCGTATTCCGGCTGGTTCGCCAGTTCATAGGTCATACCAATGGAATTCAACGAAGGTCTGATCACTGGATTATCAACCGGATTTTCTACTAATTCACCAAACATATATACTTTCAAGTTTAACTTTCTCAAACTGCCAAAGTATTGTTCCCGTGTCATCATAACAACATACCTCCATATGGTCGGATATTACTTGTTTCACTTCACACGGTGACCATTCCGCGAGGTGTTTCTGTGCATCGCGAAGCGTGTTGCCGGTCACAGCGTGAACAGTAACTATTATTTTGCTGCGTCCATCAGTTCTTCTACATTGTCATAAGATTTGATCAATTCCGGAATTACTTTGTACAAATCTCCTACGATACCGTAGTCAGCAACTTCAAAGATCGGAGCATCCGGATCTTTGTTGATCGCGATAATGATTTTAGATTCCTGCATACCAGCTTTGTGCTGAATAGCTCCGGAAATACCGCAAGCGATATAGATGTCAGGTTTAACTGTGGTACCAGTCTGTCCTACCTGATGCTCTTTGCCGATCCATCCTGCATCTACACAAGCACGGGAAGAACCAACAACACCACCAAATTTGTCAGCTAATTCTTTGATCAATTCAAAGCCTTCCGGTTTGCCCATTCCACGTCCGCCGGATACGATAATCTTAGCATCTGTTAAGGAAACTTTTGGTTTGTCAGATTTAACAATTTTAACAATTTCCGTACGGATCTGGTCTGCTGTAACTTTTACCTCTACATTGATCAGTTCACCGGTACGTCCGGCCTGTCTCTTCGCTTTGTCCATAACACCAGGACGAACAGTAGACATCTGTGGTCTGTGATTCGGGCAAGCGATTGTAGCCATCAGGTTACCTCCGAATGCCGGACGAGTCTGCATCAGACCTTTTGTCTCTGGGTTGATATCAAGCTGTGTACAGTCAGCTGTAAGACCTGTGTTAACTCTTGCAGCAATTCTTGCGCCGAAATCTCTACCAATATTAGTAGCTCCGAAAAGAACGATTTCTGGTTTGTAGCTCTCGATCATATCCGCCAAAGCGGTTGTATATCCGTCTGTTGTATAGTTTTCTAATACCGGGCTGTTAGCATAGTATACTTTATCAGCGCCATATTCGAATAAATCATTAGCCAGACCATCTACATTGCTGCCAAGTAAAATAGCGCAAACATCACAGCCAAGATCATTCGCTAATTTTCTGCCTTCGCCGAGTAATTCGATTGCAACATTCATCAGTTTACCCTGACGCTGCTCAGCGAATACCCAAACGTTCTTGTATTGAGTTAAATCAACTGCCATTTTTTATAATCCTCCTGTTCTTAGATTGCGTGTTTTTTCTTCAGATTCACGATTAACGCGTCTGTCATTTCTTTTGCTGAACCAGATAACATCATACCCTTATCTTTCTGAGGTGGTGTAAAGGACTTCTGAACTTTCGTCGGAGAAGCTTTCAATCCACACTCATCAGGACCAAGAGCCAAATCTTCATTCGTCCATACTTTAACATTATCTGTTTCACCGTAGTTGTCATAGATGCCTCTTACGGTCATGTAACGCGGTTCGTTTAACTCTTTGATCGCTGTTAACACGCAAGGAGTTTTGATTTTGATGATTTCATAACCATCTTCCAGATTTCTCTGAACGGTAACCGTGTCACCATCGACTTCAAAGTCCTGCACATATGTAACCTGAGGCAGATTCAGTCTTTCTGCCAACTGTGGTCCAACCTGAGCAGTATCACCATCGATAGCCTGACGGCCGGCGAACACGATATCATAGTCACCGATCTTACGAACTGCTGCTGCAATTGTATTCGATGTAGCCCATGTATCTCCACCACCGAATGCACGGTCGCTTAACAGGATTGCTTCATCAGCACCCATAGCCAGACATTCATTCAGCATTTCTTTTGCCTGAGGCGGTCCCATGGAAATAACAGTTACTGTTATATCATCTCTGGAATCTTTTAATTTCAGTGCTTCTTCTAAAGCGTTTTTGTCATCTGGGTTCAGAATACTTGGAACACCAGCACGAATCATCGTATTTGTTACCGGATCGATACGTACTTCGGTAGTATCTGGAACTTGTTTTGCACAAACGATTATCTTCATAACTAACTTATCCTCCTGATTATTTGAACACGTGGCCTGCGATTACCATTCTCTGTACTTCGGATGTTCCTTCATAGATCTCTGTGATCTTAGCGTCTCTCATCATACGCTCTACCGGATAATCCTTGGTATAACCGTAACCACCATGCAGCTGTACCACACGTGTAGTAACTTCCATTGCTGTCTCTGAAGCATATAATTTAGCCATTGCAGCTTCTTTTGTATAGCTGATCTTAGCACCGTTCATGTTCAGATATTTTCTGTGAGCAGCATCGTATACCAACCAGCGGGAAGCACAGATGCGAGCTTCCATATCAGCCACGCGGAACTGTGTGTTCTGCATTTTAGCAATTGGCTTTCCGAACTGAACTCTTTGTTTTGTATACTCAACAGCTTCATCTAAAGCGCCCTGAGCAATACCTAAAGCCTGCGCAGCGATGCCGATACGTCCGCCGTCAAGTGTACTCATAGCGATACCGAATCCTTTGCCGATTTTTCCCAGTAAGTTTTCTTTCGGAACAACCATATCCTGGAATACGATTTCTCTTGTTGAAGAAGCACGGATACCCATTTTTTCTTCAATCTTACCACGAGAGAATCCCGGGAAGGAAGACTCAATGATAAATGCAGAGATACCTCTTGTCCCCTGGCTCTTGTCGGTCATTGCAAATACAATAAATACATCAGCTGTTCCACCGTTGGTGATGAATATCTTAGAACCGTTGATGATATAGTTGTCTCCATCTTCTACAGCTACTGTCTGCTGTGCAGAAGCATCGGTACCCGCATTAGGCTCTGTCAAACAGAAAGCACCGATGGTATCTTTTGTAAGTCTTGGTAAATATTTTTGTTTCTGCTCCTCTGTACCATATTTTAAAATCGGCCAGCAGCATAAAGAGTTGTGGGATGCTACGATAACACCTGTTGTAGCACACTTTTTAGATAATTCTTCCACTGCCATTGCATAAGCAACGTCATCTGCGCCTGATCCGCCGTACTCTACAGGCATGTTCATTCCCATTACGCCATAACGGAAAAGTTTCTGGATATTTTCCATTGGGAATTCTTCTGTGATATCAATGTCTGCGGCGATCGGTTTTACCTCGGTCTCAGCGAAATCTGCAACCATTTTTCTGACAATTTCTTGTTCCTTTGTTAGTTGAAAGTTCACAGTCATTATCTCCTTTTACTTTTTATTTTTGGTGTAAACACCTGCAACCTTTGCGGTTGTTATCTCTAAATTTCCCCTGCATGAAACTTGACGTTTTTAAGGGAAAACTTATTCGGTTACCATGAGGACAGTTTAGTTGATCACCAGTCCCATCTTTTCATCTTTGAAGATACGCTCGTCCATTAATTTCAAGTCTTTGCTTACAGCGCATTCAAATTCAATATGATCCAGAACATCTTTCTGCAGATCGATACCTGGTGCAATCTCGGTAATCATGATCCCTTCATCGGTCATCCCGAATACTACACGTTCTGTAATATAAAGTACATTCTGTTCCAAATCTCTGGCACGTTCACCACTGAAGGTTACATGCTGCACTTTCTCAACAAACTTGTTGATTCTTCCTTCCTGAACGACTTCCAATTTTCCATCTGCTGCTTTTACATCCAGACCGCCGGCTGTAAAGGTTCCGCAGAAAATAACTTTTTTGGCATTCTGGGTGATATTAATAAATCCACCGCAGCCTGCGATTTTCGGTCCAAATTTACTTACGTTAATGTTACCGCTGCGGTCACATTCCGCAAGTCCAAGGTATGCAGTATCTAATCCGCCGCCATCGTAGAAATCAAAGATTGCTGCTTCATCCAGAATGACATCCGGGTTGGTCGTTGCGCCAAAATTCAGTCCGGACAGAGGAACCCCTCCAACTGGACCAGACTCAATGGTAAGTGTCATGGTATCTGCAATACCTTCTTCGTTCGCAACTGCTGCTACGATTTCCGGCATACCAATCCCCAGATTGACAATGGAGTCTTTCGTCAGTTCCATGGCACATCTTCTTGCGATCAGCTTACGGATATTCATTTTCGGAGGAGCTTGTGCTTTTAATGGAACGTTAATCTCACCGCTTAAAGCCGGGTCATATTGTGTTCCATATGTCTGCATATGGTTAGCCATATCGGATACCGGTACAACTACGTCAACAAGAATTGCGGGTACGCGCACATAACGCGGATCAAGGGTTCCGTTTTTCACTACCCGCTCTACCTGTGCAAAAACAGTTCCGCCGCAGTTCTTTACAGCCTCAGCAATTGCCAGTACACCCAGGTCCACACATTCTTTTTCCATGGAAATATTTCCATTCTCATCTGCAAATGTTCCGCGGATAAATGCGTAATCCAGATTGCAATGGTCATACTTTAAGTATTCCTCGCCATCAATTTCCATCACATGGACAATTTCTTCCTTTGTTACATCGTTAATCTTACCGCCATCCAGACGGGGGTCAACAAAAGTCTTCACACCTGCACGGGAAATGGTTGGACGCTTAGCAGCAACATCACGGTACATCTGAGCGATAACACCCTGTGGAAAATTATACGCTTCCATTTTATTTTCCATTGCCATTTGCTGAAGCTTCGGGGCCAGATTCCAGTGTCCGCCGATGGTTCTTTTCAGCAGACCTTCTTTAGCCAGGAGATTCACACCCCTTAACCCTTCACCACCGTCACCTTGCCCGGCAGAATAGAAAAGCGTCATGTTCTTGGGAAGCCCAGTTTCCTCATATCTTTTTCCCAATTCAACCAAGAGCTCTTCTGCGATTGCATTACCAACAAAGCCTTCATTAACAAGAACTTTGTCAGAATCAATCAACTGTACGGCTTCTTTTGCCGTCATAATTTTTAAACTCATATATCTGCTCCTTGATACGTTAGATTTTTTTCCACATGTTCGCGCTGTGGAGTGTCATTGATTTAAAAACATAAGATAATTATAAATCAAATTTTTTTGTCATACCTTGTCTTAACATCAATTATATATGTTTGTTAATAAAAAATCAATATCCATAAATAGATTTCACAATAAGTTTTATAATTCAGCAAGATATTTATAAAACGCAATATTCTTCTGTCAATTTCTTCAAAGTTTCAAACTCTTCAAAGCTTCTGCCAATGCGTTGTTGACGGGCTTTTCTGCCTCCTGCTGCTGCTGTTTCAGATAACTGGCCACATCCCGTTTGCTGACACCTTTCCCTTCCTGCTTGCGCCGCTCCTGGAATTTGGACAGCCGTTCTTTGAAACCACACCCACATACAAATGTTGGTTCTTCCCCCTTTTCAATCATCTCCATCTTCTTATGGCAAACCGGACATCTGGCATTACTTAGCCGTGATACAGTTTCCCGATATCCACATTCACGATCCTGACACACCAGCAATTTAGCATTCTTACCATTCACCGCCAACAGTCTTTTACCACACTGCGGACACTTTTTATTTGTCATGTTATCATGCCGGAAAGTTCCCTGCTCTGCCTTGATCTGATTCAGCAAATCCCCTGTATACTGACGAATATCTGTCATAAACAGCTGACTCTTTAATCTCCCTTTTGCAATTGCCGAAAGCTTCATCTCCCAGTCCGCAGTCATTTCCGGCCTCTTCAGATCTTGAGGTACCAATTCTAACAGCTGCCTCCCCTTAGATGTCAGATAGATATCATTACCCCGTTTTTCCATCAGGAAGCTGCCGAGCAGCTTTTCAATAATATCCGCTCTCGTTGCCACCGTTCCAAGTCCTCCGGTTTCCCCCAGTGCAGCAGCCGCTTTCTGGTTCTTTTCTTCCATAAATGCCACTGGATTCTCCATGGCTGAAAGCAGTGCAGCTTCATTGAATCGTGCCGGCGGCTTCGTCTTATCTTCCTTTACCAACAAATGTACAGGGATTAACCTCTCCCCTGCCTTTACTACCGGCAGTTTTTGCTGTCCACTTTCAAAATCTTCGTCTACATCCTCATCTTTATGATAAACAGCTTTAAATCCCTCTTCCAAAATCACATTTCCCTTAGTAACAAAAGTTTCTTTTCCTATTGTCGCAGTCACAGTAGTTTCTTCATATACACAAGGTGGGCACAACACCGCAAGAAACCGTCGAACTACCAAATCATATATCTTCCGTTCTTCTGCACTCATACTGTTCAAATCCACATACTGCTCAGTGGGAATAATCGCATGGTGATCAGAAACCTTACTGTCATTCACAAAAGATGGCTTTGCCTTAAACTGCTGGTTCCTAAGCGGCTGTGCCAACTGCCGGTAAGGCCCTGTACTGCAGGCCTGAATACGCTCATTAAGCGTCGGAACAATATCTGCAGTAAGATACCGTGAATCTGTTCTCGGATAAGTCAGCACTTTATGACTTTCATATAACCGCTGCATAATGCTTAAAGTTTCCTTTGCCGAAAATCCAAAAGCTTTATTAGCATCCCGCTGCAATTCTGTTAAATCATAAAGCAAAGGTGCCGTCTTGGTCTTTTTCTTCTTATCTACATGAGTCACAGCTAATGGCTGCCCGGAAAGCCCGGCAACAACCTCGTCCATCTTCTCCTTATCAAACAAGCGATTACTATTGGACTTTTTGTCCCGCCACTGAAACGTCATATTATTCACCTTACAGCTCAGAGAATAATATGGCTTTGGCTTAAATCGCTTAATATCCTCTTCTCTTTTTGCAATCATCGCCAGCGTAGGAGTTTGCACCCTGCCACAGGACAACTGCGCATTATATTTACAAGTAAGCGCCCGGGTAGCATTAATTCCCACTAACCAGTCCGCTTCCGCCCGGGATACGGCTGCATAGTAAAGATTGTCATATTCCTTAGCATTTTTCAAATGTGCAAAACCTTCTTTTATTGCCTTATCTGTTACCGAGGAAATCCAAAGACGCTTACAAGGTTTCTGATTATGCGCCTTCTTCAGAATCCACCGCGCCACCAGCTCACCCTCACGTCCGGCATCAGTAGCGATAATGATTGAAGAAACGTCCTTCCTATGAAGTAACGTTTTTACTGTTTGATATTGCTTACTGGTTTGCTTAATAACAGTCAATTCCAACTTTTCCGGCATAATTGGCAGGTCTTCCATTTTCCATGACTGATACTTTTTATGATAGTCTTCCGGATCCTGAAGGGTGATCAGATGGCCCAATCCCCATGTTACGATGTATTGCGGACCTTCGATATAGCCATTTTGTTTTTGGTTGCTTTTAAGTACTTTGGCAATGTCACGGCCAACGGATGGTTTTTCTGCAATTACTAATATTTTCATAATATCCTCCATTTTGTGCAAGATTGCATAATTATGGGTTATTCAAGGCGGACGGAAGCTTCGGGTTCAAAATACTTTCTGAGGACTTTGTTTTCGGACGAAGAAAGTTTTATGGACATACGGGCGGCGTCCACATGGCATCAAATCATATGCTGTTGGTTCTGCCGGTACTAATCCCTTTTTTCACCTAAATACAACGTCCCTACCGCCTTTTCATTATATTGGGACGAAATAATCCCACCATCTGATAAACGGGAGTAGATTCCTGCCATCTCACCATTATATACAAAGATGCCTGACATATTAGTGTACTGCTTCCATTCGGGATTCGCTTCTGCCAGACAAATATTAGGCGTACGGTATGGCGGGCAGTACTCCTGATATATATAGTCGTGATCAGCATGCTTGTCAACAATCTCCCGCCATTCTTTTTCGGAATAGTCCGTCCCGGCATATACTCCACGGGATGCATAGGAATCCAACGGTTTAATAATCCAGCGGTCTTTTTGCTGTTTCACTTCCTCCAAAGAGCAGTAATGCGTATCCATCAGGTTCGTTTTCGGGATATGGTTTTTAATAAATTCCTGTTCCCTGGTATCCATGAAGCACAGGGTGGATTCCTCATGTAAAATCTTAAACAGCCATTTGTTATGAATGATCTGGGTACAGAAAGAACCAATCGTACAGACTTTTTGTTCTTTTACTGCAGTGATGAAGTCTTGTACTTCGTTATAATGGCTCATGATATCACTGGTGACTGCCCGGCGGTAGATTACATCTATGGGGGTTCCCTGTGGTGAATATAATACGCCATCTTTGTATTTCAGCTTTGTTATTTCACAGATTTCGATTTGATGTCCCTTTTGTTCAAAACGGCGTTTGAATTCTTCGAATTCAGTGATCGAGCTGTGTTGGAGGAAATCTATAATGGCGATATGGGGGTTTTCTACTTTATGTTCGTATGTTTGATACAGATCCATAAAAGTATCAACCCAGCTGTCGAATAATTCGAATGTGTGAAAATCATATTGCTGCTTCATTTTCTGATGAGCTAAATTATGGTCGATGGCCATGTTCAGAACATAGTCCTCATTCATGGCACTGGTTCCGTCGGTATTGATTTCACAGAATTTAAAGGACCAGTCCTCTTCATTGAAAAAGATGTCAAAACGGGCAATCGGAAGTACGGATGTATATTGATCAGGAATCAGGATTAATTCTTCCAGTTCTTTTGAAAAGGGGAATTGCTTTCTGTATTCCGGATTTTTCAAATATTCTTTGATTACTTTTTCAAATATTTTGTAGGTTGTCGCTGTGATTTCCTTATAATAAGCGATTACATCGCCGGTAAAGATTTTGGGAATGTGCAAGGTATGGACACAGCGTCCATGGTAGGCAACCGATGAATGTTCCAGGTAATCTTTAATTTTTAGTGCGGATTCTTTATTTTCTTTAAAATTGGTTTCTATTTCTGCTTTATATTGATTTAAAATGGTCTTCATGATATTTGTTTGCCAGCGTCCTTCTATTTTTTATGATTTCTTTGATCGGGGCAAGGAGTGCCTGTTCCCGGGGATCCAACTGCGCTTCTGCTCTTTCTGTGATATCCTGCAGTAATTCTGCGGCATGATATCCATAAGCGATTCCTTCAAAGCCGTCTTTCGCAAGGCTTGCCTTTGCCTCTCGGATTTTTTGTTCGTCGGGCTTAAGTTTTTCTAATATGATATTCAGGTTCTCATCGCTGTAGAAAATACCTTTTATCAATGCCAGGTAGCCCAGCACGTAGATAAGAGGCATGCTGTCAGCGAATCGGATTTCAATGTAGTTCTTTAGGCGGACATCAAGGAATGTCATGGATAATATATGTTCTATATCTTCTTCCGAGATTTTTTCATTCTCCCAGATTTGTGCTGTGGTACTTTCGCCGGTATAGACAGCCAGTTCTCCCTTGGGGATAAAAATCAATGGAAGCTGCATCAGATATTCGGCATAACTTTCGAAACTAAAATCTTCGTCAAAAAGTCCCGGTATTATGCCGGTGCGTTTTTTATCCACATTATCCCAGATATCACTTCTTAGCATCCGCCCTTGATATGGCTCACCTTCGTACACCGGAGAGTTATCGGTCAGCAGGGAAAACAGGGGCATCATGGTGTATGCAGCCCTGAATTTTCGTACAAAATCTTCTTCACCGCTGTAATCTATTGCCACCTGGGTAGCTGCCGTTCCACGCATCATGTGAATACCGTGGGTTCCTGAGGTTTCAAAGTAATGATTCATATATTGATATCTTTTTTTAGGGATTAATTTCAAATCCCTTACTTTGCTTTTGGGTTGATATCCTAATGTTGTCAATTCATAGTTATAGCGCTGCAGAATGGGGTCTATTAATTCTAAAAAGCCTTGATAAATTTCAGTAATACTGTCTATTCGTTCCCTGGGGTTTATGCTGACCTCAAACTGACCGGCTGGTTCCAGGCTGATAGAATAATCATCATTGTACAAGCCGATGAGATGTCCCTCTTTCTCAAAACGGTTAGGATAGTAAGATGCCAGCTCTTCGAGGATTGACCCGATGCCATGTTCCCCATAATAGGATATACCTCCATAGGATTTGCTTTCAACGATAAAGTGTTCTATTTCTACGCCTAATTTTTCGATACAGATACATTTAATTCCGTCTTTAAAGTGCTGTATCAGCAGGTCTTTATTTGACTTTTGTATGTCCACGGTGGATACCTCTTTTTGTTTTTTTGAAAAATATTGAATTTAAGGTTGTTTTTTTTCTGAAATACGTTATAATATCTTTGGGTCTAACAGATGCTGAAATAGCTCAGTCGGTAGAGCACTTCACTCGTAATGAAGGGGTCGAGGGTTCAAGTCCCTTTTTCAGCTTTGGCATTAAAGAGGCGTAAATCCAGTGTTATCGAGGATTTGCGCCTTTCTTATTGCACTTAGTAATCATACCACACTGGAGACTTCTTGTCCATGTTGTGTTCACTCCATGACAAGCAACACGCTTCGTGATGCATGGAAATCTCAAAACCTACAATTGCGCGGAATATTATCCGTGAACTGTAACGGTTACAGTTTGGCTATGTAAGGTTTTGGGGAGCGTAAATTGCTCCTCTGCCGCGTCTGTCCTGCCAACTACTATTCCATTAAACATTACTGATAATATAATGCCAACTGCTCAAACGCCGTGAAGGATCTGATAATCTTTTGTGTATCTACACAATATGCAATCCGAAAATACCCCGGGCATCCGAACGTATCCCCCGGAACCAGCAGCAGATCGTATTCCATTGCCTTCCTACAGAATGCGACCGCATCTCTTTCCGGCGACTTCGGAAACATATAGAAGGTTCCCTGCGGTTTGATACATGAAAACCCCAGTGATATCAGCTTCTCATATAAAAGATTGCGGTTTGTCTCATAAATGCTGATATCAGCAGTAAGATCCAGAACCTCTGCCACCGCCATCTGAATAATGGACGAAGGGCAATTATGTCCAATCCCCCTGGAAATCTGTCCGCATATATCGATGATCAGCTTGGCCTTTTCACATTTTGGAGAAACAGCCACATAACCAATCCGTTCTCCCGGCAGCGATAAGGATTTGCTGAAGGAATAACAGGTAATGGTCCGGTCATAAATGGCTGCCGGATAAGGCACTTCCGTCTGATCAAACACAATCTCTCGATACGGCTCATCTGAGATCAGATAGATCTCATGCCCGAATTCTTTTTCTTTTTCCGTCAGCATACGGGCGATCTTTTGCATCGTCTTTTCAGAATAAACCATGCCGGACGGATTATTGGGTGTGTTTAAGAGTACTGCTGTTACGTCTTTGGTGAGCATGGCATGAAATTTGTCAAAATCCACCTGGAACCCCTGTAAATCCGGCGGAACTACCTTTAACCGGGCACCTGTCAGATTCACATAAGGACCATATTCCGGAAAGTACGGCGCAAAAGTTAAAATCGTATCTCCCGGTTCCGTCACCGCCCGGAATGCATGTGCCAGCGATGATGCTGCGCCACTGGTCATAAAAATATGGTCTTTGATATAATCTATTTCAAACCTCTGCCTGAGCGAAGCTGCAACTGCTTCCCTGACATTGTCTATACCTAAACTGGGACTGTATCCATGAAGTTTCGCCGGCTCTGTCTTTTGCAGCATGTCTGTCATTGCCCAGGTAAATGCTTCCGGAACGGTCACAGATGGATTGCCCAGGCTGTAATCAAATACGTTGTCATACCCAATTTCCTTCGCCCTGGATGTTCCATAAGCAAACATTTCCCGAATCACTGATTTTGCGCCCAACATCTCTTGGTATTGTTTAACTATCATCTTCTGCTCCTCTATTTCTTTACATCCTGCCGGATATTAATATCCAGCCGGTTATGATAAATCTCAATTCCGGCCTGCTCAAATGAAAGCTTGATCTTCTCATTCAACCGCCATTTAGCATTCATGTAATTGTCAGTAGCCACCCACGCCCGAAAACCAACCCGCACAGCATTTTGATCCAGGCTGTCCACAAAAATATTCATTTCCATATCCGATAGAATATCTGCATCCTGCTTAAGTAAGAGCAATAGAATATCCTTCGCTCTGCGCAGATCGGTTTCGTAAGAAACGTCCACAATAATCTCCAGCCGGCGTTCATTCATGGCGGTCACATTGGTAACCATACTATTCGCCAGCAATGAATTAGGAATCATAACCATGCGGTTATCAAATGTTGTCAAGGTTGTATAATACAGTTCTATCTTTTTTACTGTTCCTTCATTTCCACCGGAGCTTTCAATAATGTAATCGCCCGCAACAAATGGTTTCATGAACAAAATGATAACCCCGGCAGCCAGATTCGAAAGTCCGCCCTGCAGAGCAAGGCCAAGAGCTACACCGCCCGATGCCAGCAAAGCTGCAACCGAAGATTCCTTTACTCCCAGCTGCATGGCAATTGTGAATACCAGTAATATATATAATACTGCCTTAGCAAAGGATATAATAAAGGTAATTGCCTCTATCGGGGCACTGGTTTTAGCAAGGTGCTTTTTAAACACCCCGCAAACCCATTTGATCAAATTGGATCCAATATAATATGCAATGATCGCCAGTATTACTCCCAGAAAAAATTTTCCTACCGCCGGAAGCTGCTGGTCCAGATACTTAGATATGGCATCTATATTTAAATTCTCCATTTATCATTTCTCCTCTTGTGCCATTTTTGTTTCCAGTTCTTTCTTCAGATTTCCGCCCTTATGCACAGATGCAGTTTTCTTACTTTTCGCAGTTTTATTATCTGCCGCCTTGGGTTCTGCCTTACTATACTTGAACATAGAAATGCTAAGCGGCGCAACTTTAACCGTAATGGAGTTGACACGGTCATCACACTCTGCCTTTCTGGACATCTTAACTCTTGGATTGATCACACCACTGCCGCCAAAAATTTCCTTGTCACTGTTGAATATCTCTTTATATTTCCCCGGATAAGGGACACCAATCTGATAATTCTCATAAGCAAAGGCAGAAAAATTACAGATAACCAATAGGCAATCCTTCTTTGCTTTTCCCCTTCTCACAAAAGATATCATGTTCTTTTCCCATTCCAGGGTATTGATCCATTCGAATCCGTTCGGATTGTGATCATTTTCAAAAAGAGCTGTATTCTGCTTATAGACTTCAATTAAAGCTTTCATATAATCCTGCATGGATTTATTAGGCGCTTCTTCTAAAAGCGTCCAATCCAGTTCCCTGGCTTCGGACCATTCCCGCTTTTGCCCAAATTCCTGTCCCATGAACAATAACTTTTTCCCTGGGTGAACAATCATGAATCCCAGGGCTGCACGCATATTAGCCAGCTTAGACACCTCATCGCCAGGCATCTTCTCAAACAGCGTACCCTTTTCATGGACAAATTCGTCATGGGAAAGGCTAAGAACGAATTTCTCACTATAGGCATAAACCATACTGAATGTTAGTTCATTGTGATGAGCACCTCGAAAAACAGGATCATAGCGCATGTAACTCAGAAAATCATTCATCCAACCCATATTCCACTTATAATCAAAACCAAGGCCATCATTATCCACACTCTCAGTTATCCGTGGCCATGCCGTCGATTCTTCGGCAATCATCAGCACGTCACTGAACTTCTTCTTAAACATGGAATTCAAATGTTTCAGAAAATCAATTGCTTCCAGGTTCTCATTACCCCCATAAATATTAGCAACCCATTCCCCATCATTTTTACCGTAATCCAGATAAAGCATGGACGCCACTGCATCAGCCCGAATCCCGTCAATATGGTACATCTGCGCCCAGAACATGGCGTTAGCTATCAAAAAGTTCCTCACCTGCGGCCTTCCATAGTTGAAGATCAGGGTGCCCCAGTGGGGATGAAAACCCTGTCGGGGATCAAGATGCTCATATAAGCATGTTCCGTCAAACGAAGCCAGACCAAATGTATCCCTTGGAAAATGCGCCGGAACCCAGTCCAGGATTACACCGATGCCTTCCTGATGCATAATGTCGATAAACTCCATAAAATCCTGAGGCGTTCCATATCTGCTTGTAGGTGCATAATATCCTGTCACCTGATACCCCCATGAAGCATCATAAGGATGTTCCATCACCGGCATAAGTTCCACATGGGTATAGCCCATTTCTTTTACATAAGCGGCCAGTTTGGGTGCAATTTCTTTGTAATTACAGAAATCACCGCCATCTTTCGGTTTCATCCATGACCCCAGATGCACTTCGTAGATAAAAATTGGAGACTCCGCATGTTTGAAGCGTTTACGCTGGCTTAAATATGTTTTATCTTTCCAATCGTACGATGATAGATCAGTCACCACAGATGCCGTATCAGGACGTAACTGGACCGCATTTGCATACGGGTCCGCCTTCAGATACACCAGCCGGCTCTTCATCTTTAACTCATATTTGTACAGCGCCCCTTCTTTCACTCCAGGAACAAACAATTCATAGATACCAGACTTGTCCAAATACTGCATCTGATGTATCCTGCCATCCCATTGGTTAAAGTCGCCCACGATGCTCACCCGGATCGCATTGGGTGCCCACACGGCAAAGTACACACCCTCCACACCATTCAGGATCATCGGATGTGCTCCAAGAATTTGATAAACATCATAGCAGATGCCATGATTAAAAGATTTCTCGGTTTCTTCAAACACCTGGCAAGGAAATGCATATGGATCATGATACTCCTTATACTTCCCATTCTCCTCAATTACATAAACATACTCCGGAATTTCCTGTCCCGGAAGTAAAACAGCAAAAAAACCAGCTTCATCCTGCATCTTCATGCGGTGATTCTTGTTATCACTCAACGTCTTTACCATCACCTTATCCTTATCAGGAAAAAAACATTGAATCAAAACACCATCTTTTGTAATTCGGGGGCCCAAAATTTGCCTCGGTTTGTTTTCTTCTGAATAAACCACTGCCTCAATTCCTGCCCAATCCATCAGATCATACAGTTTATCTGCCATACGTTACCTCCCGTTATTTATCAAAAAGAATTTCCTCAATAATTTTAGCCGCATCCTGAATACATCCATCACAACTTCTCAAGACCTTCTTCGTATCTATCCCTTTCAGTTCCTTGCAGACTACCGAACCATTCATCTCCTCAAATTTCTTTAAAATCTTTTTGGAGATCTGATAAGTCTCTGCCTTACTGGTAGGATTGCCGCTCCCCTTACTATTTTTCATCCCAGCCAATGCAATTGCCCCGGAAACCGCTCCGCAGGTACATCCCATACTGCCCATACCTGCGCCAAATCCCTCAGTCAGTTTAAATATCAGTTCTTCATCAATACCGGCAAGATCACAATAGGTACAGGCAACAGCCTGAGCACAATTATATCCCTTTTTATGCTTTTCCAGTGTTTCTTCTATTCTTGTATCCATCCATCCTACCTCCTTATGATAATCTGTGAATGAATAATCCACTCCGCAGTTTCGGTTCAAACCAGGTGGATTTTGGCGGCATCAAACGCTTTGCATCCGCCACATCAAACAACTCCTGGATCGAAGTCGGATACATCGAAAAAGCCACCTTACAATCCTCTTCAACCCTCTTCTTTAATTCATCCAGTCCACGGATTCCACCAATAAAATCAATTCTGTTATCCGTTTTCGGATCCTGGATCCCCAGCACCGGTCCCAACAACTGATCCTGCAGCAAAGAGACATCCAACCCGGCTACCGGGTCACTATTCTTATAGTTCTCTTTTATCTCTAATTGATACCACTCCCCCCCCAGATACATTCCAAATTGACCTTTATGTCTGGGCCGTACAGATTCATTCCCCTTATCATCAACATAGAATTTTTTCTTCACCTTATCCAAAAATTCTCCCTCTGACAACCCATTCAAATCTTTTACCGCGCGATTATAATCCATAATACGCAATTCACTATCCTGGAACAACACCGACAAGAAGTAATTAAATTCCTCCTCTCCGGTATACTCCGGATTTTCCACCCGGCGCTTCTTTCCCACATTAACAGCAGAAGCACAACGATGATGCCCATCCGCTATGTAAATACTCTGAATCCCCGCAAAAGCCTGCTGTACCTGATCGATCAAATCCTCTTCATGGATCACCCATACCCGATGACAGACTCCATCTTCCGATACAAAATCATAAATCGGCATCTTCATCTTCTTCGTCCGTATCACCTGCTGCAACATCTCATTCTCATGATATGCCAGAAAAATCGGCCCCGTCTGAGCATCACACCCATCCACATGCCGAATACGATCTTCCTCTTTCTCTTTCCTTGTATTCTCATGTTTCATGATCACATGATGATCATAATCATCAATCGAAGCACACCCAACAATCCCCGTCTGTGAACTCCCATTCATCGTCAATTCATACAGATAATAACACGGCTTATCATCCTGGATAAACTGCCCTTCCACAACCATCTCATCCAGAAGCTCCCTGGCCTTGGCATACACACAGTCATCATATGTTCCCACTTCCCTGGGGAAATTAGTCTCCCCTCGGTCAATCTTCAAAAAAGAAAGCGGTTCCTTCTCAACTTCCGCACATGCCTCCTCACGATTATAAACATCATAAGGCAGCGCCGCAATATTATGCGCCAAATCCTTCCTTGGTCGAATTCCTTTAAACGGTCTTACTGTTGCCATCTTCTTTTTCTCCTTTGATACGATTTTTATAAGCGGAAAAGGGAGGAAAATTTTATCGCTAAAATCCTCCCTCCCTTTTATTTTACAATACGAACAGTTATTACGCCATCAATATTTTCCAGTTTCTCAATTATTTCTTCCATAACCTTCCCTTCCACATCAAGCAGCGTATAAGCAAATTCACCTTTACTCTTATTGGTCATATCCGAGATATTCAATCCCTCTTCTCCAAACACAGCCGTATACTTTGTGATCATATTTGCCACATTCTTATGAGTGATCGCAATCCTGCTCTCTGCAACACAAACACCCATATCACAGTTAGGGAAATTTACTGAATTTCTGATATTTCCATTTTCCAGATAATCACGTACCTGCTTTACAGCCATCACTGCACAGTTATCTTCAGATTCTGCTGTTGAAGCTCCCAGATGCGGTGTTACCAATGTATTCTTCTTACCGGCAACTATTGGATTTGCAAAGTCAGTCACATATTTCTTCACCTTGTCTTCCTCAAGCGCTTTCACTAATGCCTCTTCATCTACCAGTAAATCTCTGGCAAAGTTTAGGATGACCACACCATCTTTCATCATTTCAATGGCCTGCTTGTTGATCATCTTTCTGGTACCTTCCAGAAGCGGCACATGAATTGTAATATAATCACATTCTCTATAGATTTCTTCCACATCGGTGATGTGTTTGATATTTCTGGATAAACTCCATGCTGCTTCTACGGAAATATATGGATCATAGCCTAACACTTCCATTCCCAGTCCAGTAGCTGCATTAGCAACCAGAACACCAATTGCTCCTAAACCGATGATTCCCAGCTTCTTACCGCTGATTTCGCAGCCGGCAAATTTTTTCTTGCTTTTTTCTGCTAATTTATCGATATCGTCAGAATCCTTTTCGCTTTCTACCCAGCCGATACCACCAATGATATCTCTGGATGCAAGCAGCATGCCCGCGATCACCATTTCTTTAACGCCATTTGCGTTTGCTCCTGGGGTATTAAATACAACGATTCCCTTTTCGGCACATTTTGGAACAGGGATATTGTTTACACCTGCTCCGGCACGAGCTACCACCTTTAAGTTTGCCGGCAGTTCCATGTCATGCATGCCCGCACTGCGCACCAGGACAGCATCTGCTTCTTTGATATCATCTGTTTTCTGATAAACATCCGTAAATCTGGCTATTCCTACCTCAGAAATCGGATTCAGACAATTATATTTAAACATTTTGGATATTTTCCTCCTCGAATTTTTTCATAAATGCAACTAACTTTTCTACACCGACCATGGGCATTGCATTATAGATGCTTGCGCGCATGCCGCCTACGCTGCGGTGTCCTTTTAGATTTTCCAGTCCCGCTTTTTTTGCTTCGGCAACGAATTTTGCATCCAGTTCATCATTCCCGGTTATAAATGGTACGTTCATTAAAGAACGGTCTTCTTTAACAACAGTTCCGCTGAATAGTTTGCTCCCATCCAAAAAATCATAAAGAATTTTTGCTTTCTTTTCGTTGTGGGCTTTCATCGCCTCTAAACCACCCATTTCCTTCAGCCATTTAAATACTTTTCCACACATATAGATACAGTAGCAGTTCGGTGTGTTATACATAGAATCTGCATCTGCATGAATCTTATACTGCATCATGGTTGGTGTACCCGGGATTATCTCATCGGTAATTAAATCTTCTCTGACAATGGCAATTACCATTCCTGCCGGACCGATATTCTTCTGAACGCCGCCGAACAGGATTGCATATTTACTCACATCTATTGGTTCAGACAGGAAACAGGAAGACACATCAGACACCAGTAATTTTCCTTTGGTATTTGGTAATGTCTTAAACTTGGTTCCATAGATTGTATTATTCTCACAAATATATACATAATCCGCATCTTCACTAATTGGAAGGTCGGAGCAATCCGGGATATAGGTAAATGTCCGATCTTCAGAAGAAGCAACTTTATTGGCTTTTCCATATTTTTGTGCCTCCTGGTATGCCTTTTTAGACCACATGCCGGTTACAACGTAATCCGCAACTTTATTCTTCATCAGGTTCATGGGAATCATCGCAAACTGCAAGGATGCACCCCCCTGTAAAAACAGGACTTTATAATTATCGGGAATATTCATCAACTCGCGCAAATCTGCTTCCGCATCCTGAATAATTGCATCAAAAGCTTTTGAGCGGTGGCTCATCTCCATTACAGACATACCCGCCCCTTTGTAATCCAGCATTTCCTCCTGTGCTTCTTCTAATACTTCTTCCGGTAAAACAGCCGGCCCTGCTGAAAAATTATACACTCTACTCACTTTCAATATCCTCCTCGTGCAGTAACAATATCTTTGATTATACTAACCAACCATTATCATACTGCTTTGTTATTTTATTGTCAATATCATTTATCTCATTTCCAATAAGTCCTGCTCATCAAAAACTTCATCAATCGGGCGGCCGGCCGGCACCATTGGGAATACCTTATCATCACAATCAATCTGACAGTCTATAACAACCGTAGCATTCATCGCGATCGCCTTCTTCAAAGTATCCGCCAACTCTTCTTTTTTAGTCACCCTCATGCCCACAGCCCCCATTGCTTCAGCCAATTTCACAAAGTCAACCTGGTCATTCAAAATAGTATGTGAATACCGTTTCTCATAGAACAGTGTCTGCCACTGCCGCACCATTCCTAATACGTGATTGTTGATCACCAACTGAACTAATGGCAGCCGGTTCCTGACTGCAGTAGCAATTTCATTCATGTTCATACGGAAACATCCATCTCCGGCCACGTTCACGACCACTTTGTCACGTCTGCCAAAGCACGCACCGATTGCTGCGCCCAAACCATAACCCATCGTTCCCAGACCGCCGGAAGAGATGAAGGTGCGGGGAGACGTATATTTATAATACTGGGCTGCCCACATCTGATGCTGCCCAACTTCCGTTACAATAATCGCATCACCATTCGTTACTTTATATAATTCTTCAATTACATATGGACCAGTCAATGCATCAGAATTATAACGCATTGGGTACAGCTTTTTCATTTCGTTAATCTTGTTCAGCCACTCACTGTGATCCTGCTGCTCCATTCGTGCGTTCAGCTGCTTCAGCACTTCTTTTGCATCGCCGATAATGCTGGCGTCGACGACAACGTTTTTATTAATCTCTGCTGCATCCACATCAATCTGCAGAATCTTAGCCTTCATCGCAAATTTGGCTGCATTTCCAGTAACCCGGTCACTGAATCTTGCACCGATTGTAATCAATAAATCACATTTAGTCACACCCAGATTGGAAGTTTTCGTTCCATGCATGCCCAGCATTCCTGTATATAAGTCATCCGTTTCCGGAAATGCACCTTTACCCATCAGGCTGTTGGCAACCGGAGCATGCAGCTTATGTGCAAATTCATTCACTTCATCCGACGCGCCGGCAAGAATCGCTCCACCGCCAACAAAAATATACGGACGCTGCGCTTTTGCGATCAGATGCAGCGCGTTCTCCATATCTTTTTCTTGAATCTGGTCGGTAACCGGAACAATTGCTTCTGCCTCTTTGTACTTATAACTTGTTTTTGCTGCGGTCACATCTTTCGTCACATCCACAAGCACAGGTCCTGGTCTTCCACTTTTGGCAATGGTAAATGCCCGGCGAATCATATCAGCCAGTTTGGTAATGTCCTTAACAATTATACTATGCTTAGTGATCGGCATTACCACACCTGCGATATCAATTTCCTGAAAACTGTCTTTCCCAAGCAAAGGTACTCCCACGTTGGCGGTAATCGCCACCAGCGGTATGGAATCCATATATGCCGTAGCAATTCCCGTAACCAGATTAGTTGCTCCCGGTCCGGAGGTAGCAAAACACACACCGACTTTACCGGTTACCCGGGCATAGCCATCGGCTGCATGGGCTGCTCCCTGCTCATGGGAAGTTAAAACATGTTTAATCTCATCATGGCGATACAATTCATCATAAATATTTAAGATTGTTCCGCCCGGGTATCCAAATATCGTATCTACACTCTGTTCCTTTAAACATTCAATTATAATCTGTGCCCCAGTTAATTGCATCTGTTTTACCTCCGCTTACTTTTTAGGAATTTCTAAGATGGCACCTCTGTTACCGGAAGTTACCATTGCTGCATATCTTGACAGATATCCAGTGGTGATCTCGGGCTCTCTTGCTGTCCAGTTTTTACGTCTTTCTTCCAAAATTTCATCTGATACTTTTATATTTATTGCCGTCTCTGGAATATTGATCCGGATGATATCTCCCTCTTCAATCAGGGCGATCGGTCCACCTACTGCAGCTTCCGGCGATACGTGGCCGATGGATGCGCCTCTGGATGCACCTGAAAAACGACCATCTGTGATCAATGCTACCGACGAACCCAGTCCCATGCCGGCGATTGCCGATGTTGGATTCAGCATCTCACGCATTCCCGGTCCGCCTTTTGGACCTTCATAGCGAATCACTACTACATCACCAGCAACGATCTTACCGTCTTTGATGGCTTCGATGGCATCATCTTCACAATCAAATACTCTTGCCGGTCCTTCATGAACCATCATCTTCGGTGCAACTGCAGAACGTTTTACTACCCCTCCGTCCGGTGCCAGATTGCCTTTTAACACAGCAAGCCCACCGGCTTCACTATATGGGTTGTCAATCGGTCGAATCACATTCGGATCTTTATTAACACACTCTTTGATATTTTCGCTGATCGTCTTACCTGTTACTGTCATACAATCTTTAAGAATCAGACCTTTTTTATCCAATTCGTTCATTACCGCATACACGCCGCCTGCTTCGTTCAAGTCTTCCATATAGGTAGGTCCGGCCGGTGCCAGGTGACAAAGATTGGGAGTCCTGGCGCTGATTTCATTAGCAAATGCAATATCAAAGTCCATTCCGATTTCATGAGCGATCGCCGGGATGTGCAGCATACTGTTGGTTGAACAGCCAAGTGCCATATCCACTGTCAGCGCATTTAAGATTGCATCTTCAGTCATAATGTCACGAGGACGGATATTTTTCTCAAACAATTCCATCACCTGCATACCAGCCTCTTTGGCCAGGCGAATTCGTTCGGAATATACTGCCGGGATGGTTCCATTTCCTTTCAGACCCATACCCAATACTTCCGTCAGACAGTTCATGCTGTTCGCTGTATACATACCGGAACATGATCCACAGGTTGGACAAACGTGGTTTTCAAATTCACATACTTCCTCTTCTGACATCTTTCCGGCACTATACGCACCAACTGCTTCGAACATGCTGGAAAGACTTCTTTTCTCACCTTTCACACGGCCGGCCAGCATTGGGCCACCGCTGACGAAGATAGTCGGAACATTGATCCTGGCTGCTGCCATCAAAAGACCGGGAACATTTTTATCACAGTTCGGTACCATTACCAACGCATCAAACTGATGTGCCATTGCCATCGCTTCCGTCGAATCCGCGATCAAATCCCTGGTCACCAATGAATACTTCATACCTGTATGCCCCATGGCAATCCCGTCACAAACGGCAATCGCCGGGAACTCTCTCGGTACTCCCCCCGCCATCGCAACGCCCAGCTTGACTGCCTCAACAATTTTATCCAGGTTCATGTGGCCTGGTACGATTTCATTATAAGAACTAACAATCCCCACAAGAGGTCTGTTCATCTCTTCTTTTGTAAATCCCAACGCATTGAATAACGAACGGTGGGGTGCCTGCTGTATCCCTTTAAAAACTGCATCACTTTTCATAATCTTAAACCTCCTGCTTTTTAATCTGAGCGGGTATTTACAATCCGCTTTCACTTTTTACTCAAAGCAGCATCTACAATCTGCTTTTACTAATTTCTGCAGCTATCAGATCGCCCATCTTCACTGTTCCAATCTTGCGGCATCCGGCTGAGAAAATATCACCGGTACGGTATCCCTCCGTAAGTACTTTCTGTACTGCCGCTTCTATTGCATCTGCTTCTTTATCAAGATCCAGTGAATAACGCAGCATCATCGCTGCCGAAAGAATGGTCGCAATGGGATTTGCCTCATCTTTTCCGGCGATGTCCGGTGCTGAACCATGGCTGGGTTCATAGAGACCAAATTTTGTTTCATTTAAACTGGCAGAGGACAGCATTCCGATTGAGCCGGTTACCATACTTGCCTCATCGGATAGAATGTCTCCGAACATGTTCTCGGTTAAGATTACATCGAATTGTCCGGGATTTCTTACCAGCTGCATCGCACAGTTATCTACCAGCATATGCTCAAGCTCCACTTCCGGATAATCCCTGGCTACTTCATCTACTACTGCCCGCCAGAGTCTGGAGGAATCCAGGACATTAGCTTTATCCACACTGGTTACCTTTTTTCTTCTCTTCATGGCGATATCAAATCCACGGATTGCAATTCTGCGGATTTCATTTTCATCATAGGCAAGGGTATCCGTTGCTTTACGGATGCCCTTCTCCTCTACTGTCTTTCGCTCACCAAAGTATAAGCCTCCGGTGAGTTCGCGCATGATCATCATATCGAATCCGTTGCCGATAATGTCATCGCGCAGTGGGCAGGCTGCCTTTAGTTCTTTATATAGATAGGCCGGTCTTAGATTGGCAAAGAGATTTAATTCTTTGCGGATTTTTAACAGTCCTGCCTCAGGACGTTTGGATGGTTCTAGCTGATACCAGGGTGAAGTTGCCGCATCACCGCCGATGGAACCCATCAAAACCGCATCGCTCTTCTTTGCATCCGCAACTGCATCATCGGTCAGTGGAATGCCATGTACATCGATAGATGCTCCTCCTAGCAGCAGTTCTTTATATTGAAAGGTGTGGCCATATTTGTCGCACACTTTATCCAGTACTTTTTTGGCTTCTTTTACTATTTCCGGTCCTATTCCATCACCTGGAATTAAGGCAATATTATAATTCATTTTACTTCTCCTCTTTCTTTGCAGACTGTATTAATCTATATAATAAGGCATTTTTGCTGATATTTCAACACAAAATCACCGGGATAACAAATCAAAGTTACAGTTCAGCTATATGAATTTTAAAAGTTGAGTTGAGATATTTCAATTTGTTGGCTGTCAGGACGCCGCTGTGTACGAGGAGAGTTGCGGTGCTGTTGGCAAAGCCAGAGTATTTCGTTGCAAGATGCTAACAGAAATAGAGTTCAAATCCCCGGACTATCCACATTCAATCCGTTTTCTGGTGAAAACGCATTTCAGATGGATACAAAAACTTGCTTGGGAAGCAAGTTTTTGCCGGGGATTTGAACTCTATTTCTGTAAGTATCGTTAGCAGCTCATGCTATGGTTTTGCCAACAGCACCGCAACTCTCCTCGTACACAGCGGCTGGGTTTTGGTAGCATGTAAGTTTGTGTAGATATGCGTCCGTCCGCCAACTACTCCCGCCAATCACCTGTTTGCATATACATTAGCTGTTTTCAATTTCGGAAGCTTTTTCTACTTCGGCTATGGCTGATTTACGCATTGGGATTCTACAGTTTTTGTTGTTGCCAAATTCAACAATCACATCTTCTTCTGTGATGTCGATTACTATTCCATAAAAACCGCCGGTTGTTACGATAGCATCTCCCAGTGCCAGGTCAGAAAGCATGGAAGTAACGCGCTTCTGCTCTTTCTTCTGAGGACGAATCATCAGAAAATACATCAATCCAAATAAAACCACAAGCCAGATGATCATTGAACCTGTTCCAAGTAATCCGCCGCCTGTTGCTGCTTCTGTTGCTACGATCATAATATTCCTCCTACTCAATCTAAATTTCTATCAAGAATACTTGAATATTCTTGCTGCTGCTCTATTTTCAAGATAAGCACTATTGATATCATACACAAATCCCAACATTTCATCAAGTATTTTTGTCCATGATTTTTATTTTTTATCATTTTCCCCGAAGCCTTCCAATTTTTGTGCTTTATATGCGGCAAATCGGCCTTCTTCTATTGTGGTTCGGATTTCTTCCATCATAGTATTGTAAAAATACAAGTTATGAAGAACACACAGCCGCATCCCCAGCATTTCTTTTGCTTTTAGCAAATGCCTGATATAGCCCCGACTGTAGTGCCGGCACGCAGGACACCCACAGCCTTCTTCAATCGGTCTGCTGTCCAGTTCGTATTTTGCATTAAATAGGTTTAGCTTGCCCTGGTTGGTATATACATGTCCGTGACGTCCATTACGTGAAGGATAAACACAATCAAAGAAATCAATCCCCCGCTCCACACCTTCCAGAATATTGGCAGGGGTTCCCACCCCCATCAGATAGGTAGGTTTTCCTTTCGGCAGATGCGGCACTACCTCATCCAGAATATAATACATCTCTTCATGGCTTTCGCCAACCGCAAGTCCACCTACCGCATAACCATCCAGATCCATCTCAGCGATTTCCTTAGCATGGTCGATACGAATATCCGAAAAAACAGCACCCTGATTGATAGCGAACAGCATCTGTTCCTTATTAATGGTATCCGGAAGCTGATTCAGCCGTTTTATTTCGTCCTTACAGCGCACCAGCCATCTGGTGGTCCGTTCCACTGACTTTTGTACATAATCCCGTTCAGCCACACTGGATGGACACTCATCAAAGGCCATGGCAATGGTAGATGCCAGATTGGACTGAATCTGCATACTCTCTTCCGGTCCCATAAAAATCTTACGGCCGTCAATATGGGAACTGAAATACACACCTTCTTCTTTTATCTTCCGCAAACCAGCCAAAGAAAACACCTGAAACCCACCTGAATCAGTCAGAATCGGTTTGTCCCAATTCATAAACTTGTGCAAGCCCCCCATCTGCTTTACCACCATATCACCCGGACGCACATGCAGATGATATGTATTGGATAACTGCACCTGAGTCTTAATCTGCTGCAGGTCCATAGTAGATACAGCACCTTTGATGGCTGCCGCAGTACCTACATTCATAAACACCGGTGTCTGAATCGCGCCATGCACCGTTGTAAGTTCAGCCCGCTTCGCCATACCTTCCTGGTTTAATATCTTATACATAGTAATGATTCCTCTTTCATAATTTGTTTAATGTAACTATTTGACAGTAGGTATAGTATATCCAATGCGTCTACTTTTTTCAATGCTTAATTGCAGTTGTAACATACATTTTCATATTATTCAGCCATGCAACGGAGACTTAAGGGCGAAGGCTTTCCTGAGCCCTTTAGTCACAGTTAACAGTTAGTCCGCCAGAGCGTTGCCGCATTTATGTGAAGTATCTCATGCTCCTCTGACGCGTCCCCTTTGCCAATTACTAGTGTATACCAAACATCCGCAAACCAGCACAACTATAAACCGCACCACACTTTTAGCTATACATACGTATTCTCCCAAAAAACTTTTAAATCTGCCATTATACTACCTATCTTTTCATATATTAACATTTGCTTTACGTCATAAATTGTCGTATAATTACAACTGCTTGATAAATAAAAAAATTAAGGAGGTCGCAGTATTTTCACACTACTGCTGCAGCTATGAATAATAAAAAACACATGCTGGGAATCGACATCGGCTCTACTACAGTAAAAATTGCTGTTCTGGACGAAACGCATCAATTGCTGTTTTCCGATTACGAACGCCATTTTGCTAATATTCAAGAAACACTGGCCGGCTTACTTGCAAAAGCAGGTGAAAAGCTGGGGAAACCAGATGTGCATCCGGTTATTACCGGATCCGGCGGATTGGCTTTGGCTAAGCATCTGAAGGTTCCGTTTGTACAGGAAGTCATTTCTGTTTCTTCAGCTTTAAAAGAGCTTGCACCTCAGACCGATGTAGCTATTGAGCTGGGCGGTGAGGATGCTAAGATCATCTATTTTGAAGGCGGTAATATTGAACAGCGGATGAATGGTATCTGTGCAGGGGGTACCGGTTCTTTTATCGACCAGATGGCTTCGTTATTGCAGACCGATGCTGTAGGGTTAAATGAATATGCTAAAAACTTTCAGGCTTTATATCCCATTGCGGCTCGCTGCGGTGTATTCGCAAAGACTGATATTCAGCCATTGATGAATGACGGGGCTACGAAAGAAGATTTGTCAGCCTCTATTTTCCAGGCCGTAGTGAACCAGACGATCAGCGGACTGGCCTGTGGTAAACCAATTCGGGGGCATATTGCTTTTCTGGGCGGACCGCTGCATTTCTTATCGGAATTAAAGAATGCTTTTGTCCGTACTTTGAAACTGGATGAGGAGCATACCATTGTTCCGGAAAATTCTCATTTATTCGCAGCAATCGGATCGGCGCTGAACTTTCAGGAAAATGTGACTGTAGCTATGGATGCGCTGCGGGAACAGCTGGCATCTTCGGTTAAGCTGGACTTTGAGGTGGATCGTATGGAGCCACTGTTTGCTTCTAAAGAAGATTATGAAGTATTTAACGAACGCCAGAGTCAGTATAATGTATCCACTGCTGACCTGGATACCTATGAAGGCAATTGCTATCTCGGTATTGATGCCGGATCCACCACTACAAAAGCGGCATTGGTAGGGGAAGATGGTTCCCTGTTGTACTCTTTCTACAGCAGTAATAACGGAAATCCTCTTACAACCACTATCCGGGCGATCCAGGAAATCTATGAGCAGCTGCCGTCCAGTGCAAATATTGCCTGGTCCTGTTCTACCGGATATGGAGAAGCGCTGGTAAAAGCGGCACTGCTTTTGGATGAGGGAGAAGTAGAAACCGTATCCCATTACTATGCTGCCGCCTTTTTTAATCCGAACGTTGACTGTATTCTGGATATCGGCGGTCAGGATATGAAGTGTATTAAGATAAAGAACAAAACGGTAGATACCGTACAGTTGAATGAAGCATGTTCTTCCGGCTGCGGTTCTTTTATTGAAACATTTGCAAAATCTTTAAATTATAGTGTGCAGGATTTTGCTGAAGCTGCACTTCTTGCTGAGAACCCCATTGATCTGGGAACACGCTGTACGGTATTCATGAACTCCAAGGTAAAACAGGCACAAAAGGAAGGGGCTACCGTTGCGGATATTTCCGCAGGCTTGGCTTATTCAGTTATTAAGAATGCGCTTTATAAAGTAATCAAGGTTTCCGATGCTTCTGAACTTGGTAAAAACATCGTGGTACAAGGTGGTACCTTTTATAATGATGCTGTTCTTCGCAGTTTTGAGAAAATTGCTGAATGTGAAGCAGTACGGCCGGATATCGCCGGCATTATGGGTGCCTTCGGTGCTGCGTTGATCGCCCGGGAGCGTTATGATGAGGATCAGGAGACTTCCATGCTGACCATTGAGAAGATTAACTCCCTACAGTACTCCACTTCTATGGCGAACTGTAAAGGCTGTACCAATAACTGCCGGCTGACCATTAACCGCTTCAGCGGGGGACGTCAGTATATCAGCGGCAACCGCTGTGAGCGTGGCATCGGAAAAGAAAAGAATAAGGAAAATATCCCGAATCTTTTCGAATATAAGTATAAAAAAATATTTGGCTATGAACCTCTGCCGGCAGACCAGGCAATCCGCGGTCAGGTGGGAATTCCGCGGGTACTGAATATGTTTGAGAACTATCCGTTCTGGTATACTTTCTTTACGCAACTGAAATATCAGGTGATACTATCCCCTACTTCCACGCGCAAGATATATGAACTGGGAATTGAATCTATCCCCAGTGAATCGGAGTGTTACCCTGCCAAACTTGCTCATGGCCACATTTCCTGGTTGATCAAGCAAGGTGTGAAGTTCATTTTCTATCCTTGTATCCCATACGAGCGGCAGGAATTTGATGGTGCGGTGAATCACTATAACTGCCCGATTGTAACATCCTATGCGGAAAATATTAAAAACAATGTGGATGAACTGAATGACGATTCTATTATTTTCCGTAATCCGTTCATGGCATTTACGAATAAAGAAATCCTTACCCAACGGCTGGTGGCAGAATTCCCGGATATCCCGGCCAAAGAAGTTACTGCTGCTGCCCATGCCGGCTGGCTGGAGATGGATCATCTGCGTAAGGATATTATGCAAAAGGGTGAAGAAGTACTTCGCTATATGGAGGAGAATCACAAGCGCGGAATTGTTCTGGCTGGACGGCCATATCATATTGATCCTGAGATTCATCATGGTATTCCGGACTTAATTACTTCCTATGGGATAGCTGTCTTGACAGAGGACGCTGTTTCCCATCTGCAGCCGCTTGAACGCCCATTGCGTATCAATGACCAGTGGATGTACCATACCCGTCTGTATGCTGCTGCAAACTACGTTAAAACCAGAGAGGATCTGGATCTGATCCAGTTGAACTCTTTTGGCTGCGGCCTGGATGCGGTAACTACCGATCAGGTAGATGAGATTCTGGCAAACAGCGGTAAAATCTATACCTGCCTGAAAATTGATGAGGTAAATAATCTGGGCGCTGCAAGAATCCGTATCCGCTCTTTACTGGCAGCGATCCGGACCAGAAAGGAAATGTGCATTGAGCGGGAAATCAAACCCGCTTCGATCAGTAAAGTGGCATTTACAAAGGAAATGCGTAATACGCATACCATTCTCTGCCCACAGATGTCACCGATCCACTTTAACATTCTGGAACCGGCATTTAATGCTGCCGGCTACAAATTAGAGGTGCTTCCCAATGATAACAAAGAAGCAGTTGATGTGGGTCTTAAATATGTCAACAATGACGCCTGCTATCCATCCTTAATGGTAGTTGGACAGATTATGCAGGCTTTGCTTTCCGGCAAATATGATCTGGAGCATGTGGCCATTATTATGTCGCAGACAGGGGGCGGCTGCCGTGCTTCAAACTACATTGGATTTATCCGCAGAGCGCTTGAAAAGGCAGGAATGTCACATATTCCGGTAATTTCGATTAATTTAAGTGGTCTGGAAGGGAATCCGGGATTCAAGATTACACTGGATTTGGCAAAACG